>Ga0307372_10000046_pt1 | contig 179146 bp, 190 predicted proteins | sample OX1MG_FD_202533 | JGI IMG/M metagenome (GOLD analysis project Ga0307372, IMG submission 202533) | Soil microbial communities from Risofladan, Vaasa, Finland - OX-1 | ecosystem: Environmental > Terrestrial > Soil > Coastal area > Acid sulfate soil | place: Finland: Risofladan, Vaasa...
CCGCACCTGGGCACAGCCCCCGCCATCCGGATAAGACCCCCAGATAACACCGTCACCGGCGTCGAGGGCGCGAGCCGCCGCGTCGGCTGTCGGCATGCCCTCTCACAGGATTTGCGAAGACTTACCATCATCGGGCCGGTACATGATCACATCGATGCCGGCCACCATCCGGGCGACCATCTGGTCGCCGATCTCGGGGAAGGCCTTCTTGCAGAACTCGAAGAAGACCACGTAGGCCCCGTAGCCGAGCATCAGGAACTCGGTGTGGTGGTGCCACATTTTCGAGTACAGGTCGATGCAGCGGTGGAAGTTCTCCCGCACATAGTGGTTCTGCGCGACGCCAGTGGATTGGGTGACGACGGTGGCGTCGTCGAATTCGGGCAACTGCGGCACCTGGATTGCCCCGATCTCCGCGATCAGGCTTTCCATCCGCGCCTTCCAGCCAGTCTGCAGCCGGTCCCAGTTCTCGTAGTAGTAGCCCGCCCGCTCTTCGAAGATCGCGGCCCGCCGGGTGATCTCGGCCGGGTCGGTGACGGGGATCGCGGTGATGTAGACGCGGCCGTTCACGATCCGGTGCTCGATGCCCAGCGTGGTCGGGAAGACGAAAACCCGGGCCGTGTTCGCGCCGATGGCGCTGTAGGGGATTTCGGCCGTGATCGTGTCAAAGGCCGGCATGGGCTCAGGGAAGTGCATCGAGTTGTAGAACCAGAAGCGCTGGTCGTCTTCTGGCTGGAAGCGGGTGAAGTGCGGGTACATCGACCGCCAGCCCTCGGCGCCGGGAACGTCGGCGATCTGGGAGGGGAGCGGAAAGCTGCGGGTAACGCCGGATCCCTCCATGGGCGGCCTCCTTGCCTTCAGGTGCGTTCCGCTCGTGCCGCAGGTGCGTTCCGCTCTTGCTAGAGGTGCGTTCCGCTGGGGCAGGCCGCGGTGCGGCGGTCACGCTGACGCTCGCACGGCCATCGGGGCCAGACAAGAACAGATTGGTAGCTTTTCACCTAGTGAAATTGCTTTCGGGCTGGCTTGTCCTGGGCGCACTGCCGGGATGGGATGAGGTTGATGCGGAACTACAAGGTCAAGCCGATCCAGGCGCTGGCCCGCGGCCTGACGGTGCTGGGCGCCCTCCAGGAGATGCGCGCGGCCAGCCTGCATGACCTGCACAAGGTGACCGGAATCCCGAAGAGCACGCTGACCCGCATCCTGGCCACCCTGTACGGGCAGCAACTGATCTGGCAGCGGCTGGCCGACGGCGCTTTCCTGCCCAGCCACACGCTGCAGGAGCGGACCCGCCTGGATGACGCGGACTGGCTGGGTGAGATCGCCTCGCCCGTGCTGGAGAGGCTCTGCGAGAAGGTGCAGTGGCCCTCTGTCTTGTCGGTGCCACGGCTGGACTACATGGAGGTGCTCGAGACGAACAGCCGCCGCGCCTACTTCGACGAGGTGCCGGCCCGGCCGGTCAAGTTCTGGGCCAACATGCTGCGTTCCGCGTCCGGCCGCGCCTATCTCGCGTTCTGCCCCGACACCGAACGGGACGCGGTGCTCGCCCGGCTGCGGGCACGCGACGTGCCCGGCCATGAACTCGCCCACGATCCGGTGGCGGTGCGCCGGATCGTGGAGACCACCCGGCGGCGCGGGTTCAGCGTCCGGGCCGCCGACTTCGGCGGCGACTACGCCAAGACGCGGGCGGAGTCCGATGACGGGCGTAACTCGATCGCCATGCCGATCCGGGTGAACGGCCACGTGCTCGGCTGCGTGAACCTGACCTGGCGGATGAGCGTGCTGACGCTGCAGCAGGTGACCGACCGCCACCTGGCGGAGCTACGTGCCGCGGTCCAGGCCATCGAGAAACGGGCCGCCGCCGCCGGCGTGGGAGCGCCCGCCCGGTGGGAGTACGAGCCGGCTGACGGGCAGATCGGCTGATCGGGCAGATCAGTCGTGCAACCCGGGGTCGCCCAGCACCTGCTCCAGCCAGATGTCGAGTTCCTGGGGGTCGAAAGCAGGCGCCTGCGCAGGTGGCATCTCGGCAGTGGGCATCTCGGCCGCGGGGGGCGGGATGAACCACACGCCTGAACTTGACTTGCTCACGAACTCAAAGGCCAGGCGGAGAACCAGGCGGGCAACGCGGGCCGCCCGCTCCCTGCCCTCCCGGCTCATCGTCCCGCCTCCGCGGGCGCTGCCGGGGCCGACGAGCCCAGCCAGTTCGGCATGTCCCTGCCCGCCTTGGTGCCCGCAGAGCCGGGCACCAAGGCGGGCAGTCCGAACCGGATCTCCACGCCGATGCCCGTCAGCGCACCGGGTCCGCTTCGAGTGGCTGGTCATGACGGCGGGACAGGACGCACTCCAGCGCGGAATCGCGGAAGAACTGCCTGGCGCCGTCCGGAGTTCGCATGTCCCGGGGCCGTGTCAGGTGGTCCTCCAGTTGCTGCTCGAACTGCTTGACCTCTGGCTGGCGGCTCATGTGCGCCGCCACTACCGGGAGGGCGCCCTCGACCTCGATGACCCGGACGGCCATCTCCTTGCCCACGAAGGCCATCGTGCCCAGCAGCCGGCCCACGACATTGCCGTTTTCATCGCGCACGTCAAAGTCTGGCCGGTCACTGTGCCGGAACAGTTCCTTTACCTTCTCCTCGCTGCCGGCCTTCAGCGGATAGAAGAGCGCATGCCAGGTGGACATCTTTCTCCTCGCTAATTCGGTTCGTTCTACTGGCTCCCGGTGACGCCACCATCGACGTACAGCACCTGCCCGGTGATGAAGCGGGCCAGTGGCGAAATGAGGTAGAGCACCGCGCTGGCCACCTCGTCCGGCTCCGCGAAACGTCCGAGCGGGATTCGTTGCCTGACCATCCGCAAGAACGCGGCGTCCTGCGCCGCGTCCTCGACGAACTCGGTGCGCACGAAGCCCGGTGCCACCGCGTTCACCGTGATTCCGTGCCGGCCCCACTCGGTGGCAAGCTGCCTGACCAGCAGATCGAGCCCGGCCTTGCTCGCGCCGTAGGCGCTGAAGCCGTGGCGTCCGCCGGCCGCACCGCGGACCGAGGACAGGTGCACGATCCGGCCCGGCTCGCCGGCCTCGATCAGCCGCCGGCCGACTTCCCTGGAAAGCAGGAAGGCGCCGACGAGATTGGTCTCCAGGATCTCCCTGAACTCGGCCTCAGGGAACTTCTCGGCCGGGATGGTCGCCAGCCTGCTGGCGCAGTTGACGAGGATGTCGATTCCGCCGAACTCATCCCAGACCTCGCCGACGAGCCGGCCGACGCTGTCAGCTGACGTCAGGTCGACGTGCTTCCCGATCAACTTGGTTCCCCGCGCCTGCAGCCGACTGGCCAGCTTCACGGCCCTGTCCTCGGAGCGCCCCGCGACGGCGACAGTGGCGCCCTGCTCACTCAACTGCTCGCAGACAGCCGTGCCGAGCCCGCCATATCCACCGGTCACGAGCACCCGGTAGCCGGCCAGGTCGGTCACGGCGTGCCCCCGGCGGGCAGGCCGAACAGCCCGCGGGCGTTGCCGCCGAGGATACGCTCGCGCTGCCCTGTGGTGAGGTCCAGCCGCCCGACCATTTCCAGGGCGGTCACCAGCGGCGAGATGAGCGGCGGGGAGTCGGTGCCGAACAGCATGTGCCCGGGCCCGAAGACCTCGAGGGCGGCCGCCAGCGAGAGGTCGCTCGGGGTCGCGGTGTCCACGTAGATCTCCCGCAGCCGCTCGCTCGCCGGGATCCCCGGCACCTCGACCGCCCCGCCCGGTGGCCCGCCGGGGCCGCGCTGCTGGGCCAGGTCGAGTTTCTCCCGCAGCAAGGGCAGGGCCGCGCCGGCGTTCGGGGCTATCACCTTCAGCTCCGGGTACTTGTCCAGCCAGTCGGCGAACAGGATGGCGGCCACTTCGCAGGTCACGTCGCAGGGCCTGGCCAGGTGCTCGATCAGGCCCAGGTGACCGTGCAACGCCTCGGCGCCGACCGGCTGCGCGGGCGGGTGCAGCAGCACGGGGCTGGATGTCTCGGCGGCCAGCGCGAAGAACGGGTCTGCCTTCGGCGAGCCGAGGTACTCGCCGCGGACGCTGGTGTTCACGATCAGTCCGACGAACTCCTCTTGAGACAGCCATTTCGCGGCCCGGCTCAGTGAGTCATCCTCGGCGAACGGGTTGACGTACACATAGGCGCGCAGGTGGTCCTGGTGCGCCTGCACAGTCTGTGCCACCCATTCGTGAAACGCGTCGAGCTGATCGGCGGCCTGGGCATAATTGTCCAGCCCGGGAAGGGACACCATGGTTCCCGCGCCCACCGGGCTGCCCACGATCGTGATGCCGATCCCGAGTGCGGCCTTCCGGCCGATCATCCCGTCGATATCGGCCAGGCTCGGCGGCATGGGAAAGCGCTCGAACAGTTCCGGCGAGGTCACGTGCCCGTGGATGTCGATTGTCATCGCTGCCGTCCCGGCTCGCGCGGGCGGCTGCTCATGCGTCCCGCGTTCTCGGGATTGCTCAGGCACGAGGCGGCCCGAGGACTTTGCCCCCGTACGCTTCTACCGAAGCGATCACGTCGCCGAAGTCGGGGAAGTCAGCCAGGTTGAATTCCGGGACCTCCAGCCGGTCGGCAGGCTTGCCGGTGTCGAAGAACCAGCCGTCGAACCCGCCCGGCGTCCCGAGCACCAGCCACCGTGCCACGGATGACTCGACCTTGTAGGAGTGCGGCAGCCCGCGCGGTGCGAAAACGGTGGCGCCAGGGCCAGGCCGGTGCATTGTCTCCTCCATCTGGATGCTGAGCTCGCCGTCCAGAACGTAAAAGGTCTCGTCCTCCCTGGTGTGCAGGTGAATCGGAGATGCGTAGCCGGCGTTGGAAGTCTGCTCTGCCAGCCAGAATTGGTTACCAGTCTGCGCGCTCGTGGCCTTGAACACCATGAGGGCGCCCATGTGCCAGATCGCCCTGCCCTGCCCCAGCGTTGCCAGGAATGGCTCTACCTCTGACATGTGCTCTCCCTTGCGCGGGTTGGGTGCTGCTAGCCTCAATCGTTCAGGCGGGTTGAGGTCTGGTTACTGATTGTGCTGGTATCCGTTTTTTGGCCTCATGTCCGTTTGTCCTTGGGGTGGAGGGTGCGCGGGGTTCCCGGGGTGCCCGGGTGCGCACCGGCTCCGACCGCGCCGGGATGCTGCTCCTTCCGTGTCGATGGGATGGTTCGTGCTGGTCAGGCGGGTGCGGGCAGGGTGCAGAGCCGCTGCCAGCAGGTGAGGAAGGCCTCCTTCCACGGCCAGCCGGGGCTGATTTTCAGGATCCGCTGCCGGGCGTGATGCGCGAGGCGGGCGGGGATGTGCCAGGCCCGGTAGCGGAGCGTGTCCGGGGTGGCTTCCCGCAGGTCCGGGTCGTCGTGGAAGCCGAGGAGCCGGGTCCAGGCGGTGAGGTCGGCGGCGATGTTCGCGGCGATCACCCAGCCGCAGTTGACCTGCCAGGTCTTCGACGGGAGGTTCCGCAGCCCCATCGCCTTCGCGGTGCGGACCCCGTCGGTCTCCACGACGGCGTGCTCGCGGTGGACCACGTCGATGTACTGCGGGTGATGGCTTCCCGGGACGCCGTCGATGCCGGCGTCCGGGATGTTCGTGCAGATAACCGGGTAGCGCCAGCCGGTCTTCTTCTCGTAGTCCGTCAGGTTCCCCGCCTGGCGGCGGGACGGCTTCGTGCGGCGGACGATCCAGCGCAGCCCGCCGGGCCAGCTCCCGGCCCTGGTCATCAGGTGCGTGATCTCCGCGACGTGCTTGTCCTCCTCTATCGTCCCGTCCTGGCTGGTGCCGGGCTTCCACGCGCCGTCCGGGACCTGCACGATCGCGGCCTCATCACTCGGGGTGATCATCCAGCCGCAGGTGAACAGCAGGACCTTCCGCGGCGAGGACATGCCGGGCAGGTGCTTTACCAGATCGTGGCTGGCACCGGCCCCGTCGACGCGGACCAGGATCTTCCTCCGGAACCGGGCGGGGACCTGCCGGATGCCGTCGTCCAGCACGTCCCGGTGATCGGTGAACGTGTTCGAGCCGGCGTTGCCGGGGCGCAGCAGCATCGCCAGGGACTCGCGCGTGTTCATGCACCACGCCGCCAGCGGGTGGAAGCCGTAGCCCTTCTTCCAGGTTGGAGCCGCGCCCTCTTTACCGGAGTGCGCGGTGACCAGCGTCCCGTCCATGCCGGTGACCACCCATCCGGTCAGGGTCTTCCCGGCGATGACCAGCCACGGGAACCCTTGCGGGGTCGCCTCGATGAGCTTCCACACGTGCGCGCGGGCTTTCGCGCGGGCTTTCGCGATCCGCTCCAGCATCGCGGTACCGCCGGCCAGGTCCAGGGCGCGCCGGATCGTCGGGCCGCTCGGCACGTCCCCCAGCACGGGAGCGAGGTGCGCCAGCACCGCGATGCCGCTCATGCTCGTGGCCCCCAGCGCGATCGCCACCGCCATCGACACCAGCGCGGCACCGCGGCCGAAAAGGGGGGATTTCCCCGCGCGCTTCAGTGCCGTTCCGAGCCAGCCGGTCAGTCCTGCCTGGTCAGCGGCCTTCCGGAGCAGGATCGCGCCGGCGTGGCCGACCAGGCCCGTCCCGCCGCCGGTGACCGTCAGGGCATGGTCCCACCCGTTATTCTGCATGACGAAGAGCGCTCCAGTTCCAGTGATTACAAGGTGTGGTAACCCGTAATCTCCCAGGACCAGAGCGCTCTTCGCCTTTAAAACCCGCGATCCCGCGCCGCGGGGCCTCCGCACCCGCCGGGTGCGCCACCACAGCACCCGCCACCAGGGACAAAGCCGCAAAACCCCAGCTCACAGCCACGCCGAAATCAGCGGGTCCTAATTCAGCCACTCGTGTTGAATGCCGGAGGCTAGCCAGCTTGCCCGCCGCACGTCCCGGGAGCATGGGCTGAGGTTCCCTACCGCCCGGGAAGTGAGCCGGGCCCGGCGAGGCGGCCGGCCCGGCGATGCCGACGATATTTTCCCGGCCGCTGTGGACTGCTGTCTCACTACCGGGGGATGCCGGCCGGGACATGGTGCGAGGAGAGATCAAGCCGGCCCGCTGCGGAGGTGGGGATGTCCGTCAAGGACAACATCGAACTAGTCCGTTTCATCACTGAGAGGGGCCTTAACAACGGCGACGTCAGCTTCGTGAACGAGGTCTTCTCAGCGGACTACGTGGTGCACGCGCGGGGGCTCGACCTGCCCAGGGGCGCTGGCGCGTTCGAGGTGGCGGTGAGCTTCTGGCGGCAGTCCTTCCCCGACTTCCACACCACGATCGAGCACATGATCGGCGAAGGCGAGTTCGTCGCCAGCCGGTTCAGCACGACGGGGACGCACACCGGGGCGCTCGGCGGGATGCCTCCGACTGGCAAGCGTTTCGACGTGAGCGGCGTCGACATGCACCGGGTAGTGGATGGCAAGGTCGTCGAGTCGTGGATCAGCGATGACATGCCCCGCATCCTGATGGAGATCGGGGTGCTCGCCCCGGCGGGCGGCCCTCCCGCGCACGGCGGGCCGGGCGGCCCTCCCGCGCCGGGCGCCCCTGAGCGGTCCGCCGCGGGGAGGACCTGATGGGCATGCGGCGGACCGGCGCAGCCGGATAACAGCCGAGCCCGGGGCGCAGCCTCGCCGCTGGGGCTGCGCCTGCGTCATCCCGGAGGCTGCTCGGACTGTCCGGCTGGCTGCTCGGCGGCTGGCTCAACGGGGTGCCAGCGGACGATGGCGAACCCGTACCTGAGCGCGTTTTCCAGGCGCTCCCGGTCGAAGCTCCCGTCCGGGTTCCGCGGTATGCCCACGAACTTGCTCGCCGCGGGGTTGGCGTCCGTCATGAGCTTAAGCAGCTCTTCCACCTGATCGGGATCCCTGATGACCTCGGGACGGAAGAGGCGGTCCTGCCCGGCCAGGTGAATCCGTACCGGCTGGCCTTCCACGAGGTTCAGCTTCCATTTGCCGCCGCCGGGGGTGAGCAGCGTCGTGCCCTGGCGGACGTAGCTGACCGGCTGATGGTAGCTCTTGCCCGTCTTGCGTCCGGTGAGATAGAGGAGCATGAGCCGTCCGCTGAGCGGGGTAGCGAACGGGAGTCCGAGGACCCTGCGCATGGGAACGTTGAGGACGCGCATGAAATCGGCCTGGAGGCGCCTGCTGAGCGGGCGGTTCTGCGCAGTGGGTGGCATTGTCGTCCATTCTAGGACTGGTCGGCGGTTTCCGGCTCCGCGGGACGCCGCGGACGTCGGCGGGCTGGTTCCGGCGTGGCCCCGGCGAGCCCTGCCGACGGTGGGGTCCCGTCATCCGTGCTGCCCGCGTTGCCGGTGAGCCTGCCGAGGAGATTGCCAAGGGTGTCGAGCTCAGCCTCGGTGAAACCAGCGCGCAGCCTGCGGTCAAAGTCGATGGCGGCGGTGCGCAGGCGAAGGAAGGCGGTCTCCCCGGCTCCGGTGATCTCAACCACATGGATCCGGCGGTTGGACGGGTTGCGTCTGCGGGTGATGAGCCCCTGCGCGTCCATGGCGTTGAGGTGGTGGGTAAGGGTGGGCTCGCGCACGCCGACGGCCTCGGCGAGTTCCCGTTGGTTGGTGATCTGCCTGGTCTTGAGGTTGAGCAGGACCAGCCAGACGGGCACGGTTCCGCCGACCGCGCTGAGGGCAGTGTCGAAGGCCCGGCTGACGACCTGCGCGGCCTGGCTCAGCCGGAGGCCGATCGGAGCAGGAACCGAAGACATGATCACAACGTATCACCATCAATTGATATCTAAAGGTTGGGTGCCTAACTCTTCAGGAATCCGGCCGACGGCACCCTTCCCCCGCCCGTCCCGTGGTGCCGGGAATCATGCGCTGACTTCCCGGAGGGCCGGGATGGCGGCTGCGATCGTCGCTACCCCCTCCTCCGTCCAGGGCGCCGCGGTGATCAGCACCACGTGCTGGATCCCGTGCTCCGCCAGGCCGACGCACCGCTCGATGAGGCTGCCCGCCGACTCGTCCGGGCACAGCCGGGTGCTCAGCGTCTTCTCGATCTCCTCGTATGGCCGGCCGGTTTCCTCGCAGTGCGCGGCCAGGACAGAGAGCTTGCGCTTCATCGTCCGGCCGCCGTCGGGAATATCGAAAAGATTGCATGCGTCGGCGTACTGAGCCACCAGGCGCAGGGTCTTCCGCTCTCCCATGCCGCCGACCAGTATCGGCGGATGCGGGCGGTGCAGCGGTTTCGGGCTGGTGATCGGGCCCTCCAGGTGGTGATGCGCGCTCTTGAATGGAGACGCGTCATCTTCAGACCACATGTGCAGAGCGATCCGCAGCGTTTCTTCCAGCCGCTCGAACCGCTCGGCGACTGGCGGCAGCAGCAATCCCATCGAGCGCGCTTCCTCCTGGTGATAGCCGGCTCCCACGCCGAGCCATGCCCGCCCGCCGGAAAGCACATCGAGGGTTGTGACCATCTTGACCAGCACGGCTGGCTCGCGATAGGTCGCGCACGTCACCATGGTGCCGAGCCGGATCCGCTGGGTCTGCCCGGCGAGGAAGCCGAGTGTCGTGTATGCCTCGTACATCTCCGCATCGGGCGTGCTGTTCGGGTCGGCCTGGATCAGGTGGTCCGCCACCCAGGCCGTGTCGACGCCGCCTTCGTCAGCGGCGCGGATGATCCGCCCGAGCTGGGTGCTGATCTCGGCCGGCCCTCCCGGCCAGGAGTAATTGGTGATGTTGAGGCTGATGCGCATGATGGCGCCCTTTCGCTGCGAGTGTTCGGTGCTGGGCGCGGCGCTCAGGCCACTGGGCCGGTCAGGTTGCTGAGCTGCATCGAGACCATCTGCCAGCGCCCGGCGTCGCTGAGCAGGACTTGAGTGCCCCGGAAGCGGCCGCCATCGACCGGCTGGCCTTTGTAGCTGGTCTGCTGGGTCTGGACGCCGATCACCACGGCCGCCGACCCGTAGCTGCGGATCGCCGTCGGCTCCCAGCCGAACTGGCTGTTGGCGAGATCGCCGGACTTGTACCTGCCCAGCCATTGCTCCTTGGTAAGCAAGAAGCCGAGCGGGCCGACGCCGATGAAGTCGTCGCTCAGCAACTCGTCAAGGGCGCTGACGTCACCCTCGCGCTCAGCCTCAGCCCACTTCTCGCCGAACTGCCGCAGTTCGCCGCTCACCTGAGCTGCATCTTCGCTCATGGATGGGGGTCCTTTCCTGGTTCGCCGGGCCACGGCAAGGATAGGCATCGAAGCCTTCGTTATCTAAGTATAGCGCTCTCGGGGGAGAGCGCGCAGGCCGTCCGAGCCCGCAGTCGCGCCGTGGCGCAGGCACGGCACCGGTGGTGGTCCCCGTCCGCCCCGGTCCTGGCCGGGCGCTGCGGGTATCAGCCCGTGCCGCCGGCTCCGCGCAGCAGGTACGCCGACCGGAGCAGTTCCGGCTTCGCGCGCAGTTCGCTGGCCAGGCCGGAGAACCGCAGCCGGCCACCTTCCATGAGGTAGGCGCGGTTGGCCAGGCCCAGCGCAAGGGTCGCGAACTGCTCGATCAGCAGCACCCCGATCCCGGATTCCGCGACCGCGCGGATCGTCGGGATCAGCCGGTTGACGACCACCGGCGCCAGCCCCAGCGAGAGTTCGTCGATCAGTATGTAGCGCGGCTGGGAGACGAGGGCCTGGGCCAGCACGACCATCTGCTGCTCGCCGCCGGACAGCGCCCGGGCCGGAGCCGACAGCCGCCTCTCGATCTCGGGGAACAGCTCCAGCGCCCGCTTGCGCCCGGCCCGGGCCTCCTCGCGTGACAGGGCATAGGTGGCGACGCGGATGTTGTCCTCGACGGTCAGCTCGGAGAGCAGCCGGCGGCCCTCCGGGACGATCGCGATCCCGGCCCGGCGGATCTGCTCCGGCCGGCGGCCCGCGAACTCGCGGCCGTCCAGGAGCACGGATCCCGCCCGGGGCCGGAGCACGCCGCCGACGGCCAGCACCAGGCTGGACTTCCCGGCCCCGTTCGGCCCGAGCAAGGTGGTCACCTCTCCTGCCGGTATCTCGATCGAGACGTCCCGGACCACGGCGCGGCCGCCCCGCTCGACGGTGAGGCCGTGCAGGCCGAGCACGGCCTCCGCCCGCTCCTGGGGTGTCTCGAGCGTCTCGCCCGGGGCTCCCGGCGTCTCGCTCACAGCACCTCCGCAGTACCCAGGTAGGCGCGGATCACGCGCTCGTCCCGCAGCACCTCGGCGGTCGGGCCGGACGCGATCAGCTTGCCGAAGTCCAGCACGGCGGTCGTCTCGCAGCAGGCCGACACGAGGCTCATGTCGTGATCGACGAGGATCGTCAGCGCGCCGGTGTGCTCGGGAATGCGGCGGATCACCTCGCTCAGGTGCTCGGTCTCCTCGTCGGGCAGCCCGGCGGCGGGCTCGTCGAGCAGCACCAGCTTCGGCCGTCCGACGACGGCGCGAGCGACCTCGACCAGACGGCGCTGGCCTGCCCCGAGCGTGCGCACCCGGGCATCCGGGTCGGCGTCGAGCCCGACGAACGAGATCGCGCCGAGCACGTCGCCGCGCCGGGAGCCGCCGGCCAGCCTGGAGTGCTCGTGGATCATCGCCACGTTGTCGAACACCGACAGCTCCTCGATCGACTGCTCCGTCTGGAACGTCCGACGCACTCCCCACCGCGCGCGACGGAAGTGGACGATCGACAGCAGGTCCTCCCCGAACGCGCGCACTGTCCCGGCGGCCGGGCGGACGAACCCGCTCAGCACGTTGAAGAACGTCGTCTTCCCGGCGCCGTTGGGTCCGATCAGCCCGCAAGTACCTTGCTCAAAGGTCAGGCTCATGCCGTCCAGTGAGGTGACGCCGCCGAAGCGAACGGTCAGGTCAGTAACTTCGATCACCCGGTGCCTCCCCCGGACCGAGCGGGCCGCCGCGGGCGCCCGCGGCGCACGCGGCGGCGCAGCAGGCGCCCCAGGCGCGCGAGATCCCTGGGCACCTGGTCCGCCAGCCCGGCCGGGGCGGTCGTCAGCACCTGCAGCACGCCGAGGCCGAACAGGATCGTCAGCCAGTCGGCGGACACGCCCCAGTTGTTGAGCAGGGCCGGCAGCAACTGCAGCAGCAGCGCGGCCACGATCGCGCCCCACAGACTGTAGGCCCCGCCCATCAGCACCACCGCCAGCAGCGTGATCGAATCCTGGGTCGGGAAGTCGATCGAGTACAGGTAGTGCACGGCGCCCGCCAGCACGCCGCCTGCGACGCCGGTGACGAACGAGGCCAGCGCGAACGCCCACAGCTTGTAGAGCGTGGTGTTGATCCCCGCGGCCAGCGCCGCTGGCTCGCTCTGCCGGATCGCCGCCCACGCCCGGCCGGGTCGCGTCCGGATGTGCGCGAACACCAGCAGGAACATCAGCGCGGCGACCACCACCGAGTAGCGGAAGTAGGCGGGGTCGCTCGCCGCGATGCCGGGACGGCGGATCGCCGGGATGTGCACGCTGCTGCCGTTGTAGCCGAGGAAGCCGTGGCCGCCGTTGGGAAAGTTCGTCGTGGCGAGCACGACCGTGATCGCGCCCGCCAGCATCAGCGTGATCAGTGCCAGGTACAGCCCGCGCAGCCGCAGTGCCGGAAGCCCGATCAGCGTGCCCGCCGCCATCGTGATCACGCCAGCTTCCAGCAGGACCAGCGGATAGGGCTGCGTCGTGGCGAACAGGAGCCTGGCGGCCACCCAGGCGCCGATCGCGAGCACCGCGGCCTGGCCGAGCGAGACCAGGCCGACCCGGCCGACCAGCACCCCCAGCCCGAGCGCGACCACGCAGTACACAGCCACCTGCGTCATCGTGTCGATGTAGTAGAGACTCAGCAGTTGCGGCAGCGCGAGCAGCGCGAACAGCAGAAGCAGGGCGATCACGCCGGTGCGCACGAGGGTCCGGGTACCGGGCCTGTGCAGCGGCGAGTGCTGCCGCGCGGCAGCGGTGCTGCTCGCAGTGTCCAGCATCAGGGTGTGCCTCCCGGCTCTGTTCCCGGCTCTGTCGCGGGCGCTGTTCCGGGCATGCCTAGGCATCCTCGCGGGAGAGCGAGATCACCCGGTGCCGGGAGAGCACCAGCAGTGCCGCGGCAGCCAGCACGAACGGGGTCATGTCGCGGTAGTTGCTGAGCGACTGGATGGGGGTCAGCAGGTCGTGGATGAGGCCGACCGCGATCGCGGCGACGAACGTGAGCGCGATCGAGCGCAGCCGGGCGATCAGCGCCGCGGCCAGCGACGAGATCACCAGGAAGGTGAGCGTCGTCGCATCCAGCGCCACCAGGTCGGCGAGCAGCAGTCCGGCCAGGCCGGCGATCAGGCCGCAGCCGAGCCAGGCCGCCGCCTCCACCCGCCGCACCGGCACCCCGAGCGTCGCGGTGATCTCGCGGTCGTTGGCCATCGCCCGCATCGCCGTCCCGAGCTTGGTGTAGCGCAGGAACACTCCGGTCACCACCACGAGGGCGATACCGGCGCACAGCGCGATCACCTGCGTCCAGTTCACCTGGACCTGGCCGACCATGAACCCGCCGTTGTCGGTCGGCAGCGTGATCGCGCGGGATTCGCCGCCGTTGGCCGTCCACAGCAGGTCCATCGCCCCGAACAGGACAAGCGTCAGCCCGAGCGTTGCCACCGCCTTGACCAGCGGGCCCCGCCTGGCCAGCGGCGGGCCGAACACCATCCCGTAGGCGAGCGTCACCGCCCCGCCGAACGCCACGCACACCAGCCAGGCGACCCATTCGGGAGTGCCCGCGTGGATCAGGGACCACGCGATCAGAGCGCCCATGGCGCCGACCGCGCCGAACGCCAGGTACAGCACGCCGGTGGCCTGGTAGAGCACCACCGTGCCCACTCCGGAGAGGGCGTACACCCCGCCCAGGGCGAGCCCGCTCACGATGAACGGCTGAAAGTCCTGCCAGCTCGGCATTATCGACCTACCACAGGCGCTCTGTCGGTTTTCCGGTTACCTCAACGCACCTACCGCCTCATCCCGCGACCTTGCGATACGCCGCGATCTGCGGATCGACCGATGAGATCTGCGTGCAGCCCTGGGCCAGCACCATGTGGCCGTTGTCCGGCGTGACCGTGTAATCCTCGTTGTTGGGGATGTGCATCGGGTAGCTGCCGTACGTCCAGGGCTGGCACAGCTGCCCGGTGTCGAAGTTCGACACCGCTTTGATCGCGCCGTTGACGCTCGCCACGGTGTACGCGCCCTTGATCGTCTCCAGTGCGTGGACGACGATCTCCGCCTCGGCGAAGCCGAACTGGCTGAAGCTGCCGATGCCGCCGGAGACCGCCTTGCCGTATTGGGCAAGGATGGCCTTGTACAGGCTCATCGACGGCGAGCTGGTGAAAGCCGGGGTCAGCTCGGCGTTGACGAACAGCTTGTGGTTCCACTTCGGGCCGAGCGCCTGGGCAAGGAAGTCGGTGTTGCACGGCGTCGAGCAGCCCCACAACTTGACCCGGTTCTCCAGGCCGAGTTTCTGCGCGGCCTGCAGGATCACCAGCGCCTCCGGCGGGGTGAAGTTGAGGACCACGGCGCCGTTCGGCCCCGCGTCGTCGACCTCCTTGATCGCCACCGAGTTGGCGTCCGAGATCGGCACGTTCTCGGTCAGTTGCGTGACAGCCACGTGCGCGGCACCCGCGAGCGCCGCCGGACCGGCGGCGATGTACCCGGTGCCCGGGACGTTCGACTGGTCGAACACGATCTTCGAGACGTGCTGGGAGAGGGCGTACTGCACCGCCCCGTCGGAACTGTACCGCGGGCCCATGTTGACCGCGGCGCTGTTCGGGGTGGACCAGCACTCGGGCGCGATCCCGGAGTCGACGATGTAGAAGCCCAGTTTCTGCCAGTAACTGTGATCGATCGAGCATTCGATAATGCTCGTGTTGCCGACAATTCCGACCACGTGGTCTGTCTGGACGAGCTGTTTGGCCTCGGCTGCTATCTGGCCTGGATTGGTTTGCTCGCTCTCTATGTAATACTTGATCGGGTGGCCGTTGATGCCACCGTTGTCGTTCACGCAGGTGAAGTAGGCGTTTGCCATATTCGCGATGTCAGTGAACGAAGTTCCCGGTTGATTGGTGACGATCCCGCCCAGTGGGATGGGCGTGCCGGCCGCCTTCACTCCCGGCTTGGTGCCGCACTGCGAGGTCTGCGCCGTTGCCCCCGTGCTGGCAGTGCCCGTGCTGGAGGCGGCGGCTGACGAGGTTGGCTTACTCGCGGATGACGTATTGCTGCTGCAGCCGGCCAGTGCGGCCAGTCCGATTACTGCGGCGAGTGCGATGGTTGCCCGAGCATCAGGCGCGCGTTTGTACAATCTCACCTGTCCCCACCTCCTGGTGGTGACCGCATAAACCCGCCCGGTTGGGCAAGGTGAGCCGATATTAAAGTTCCGCCGGTACCGGCACAAGGCCTCCTCCGGCACCCCTGGTGGCAATGAACTTCACTTGTGGCAGCGCCCAAAATCACAGCGTTAATAATTGTGTGGCCACACAAAACGCCGGGCCGGCCGCCGGCAATCCCGGGTGCCTCCCGGCCAGTGCCGGGATCTGGGTGCGGAAACCGTGTTAAGTCCGGCAAAGGAACTGCCCGGGCGGCGTCCCGGCCCGGCGGGCCGCGCACCGCGGGTATCTGAGTGGATCCGGGCCGCTACTTTCCGTGCGCGTCCCGAAAATGGAATTCGATTGGGTAGCGCGCGAAACGTCTCGCAGAAGTATGATCCGGGTGGACTGCGGCCGGGCCAGAGCGAGGTCGCACTACAGGGACGAGGGAGCGATCCTGTGGGGATTCTCAACGAGGCCCGCCGCGAGTTCATCGCAGCGCCCGACAGCTCGAAGGGCCAGATCGTCTTCAAGTGGCCCGATCACAACATCCGCAAGTACTCCAGGGTCATCGTCGAACCCGACGCCGCGGCCGTCTTCACCGACCAGGGACGGGTGCTGGGCGTGCTGCCCCCGGGCCAGCACACCCTTGATGCCTCGGAACTCCCGTTCCTCGGGATGTTCGTGGACTGGGGCAGCAACAGCAATGCCTTCAAGGCCGAGATCTACTTCGTCGGCGCCCGGGAGTTCCCCAGCTGCCGCTTCGGTGGCCGGCTCGACGAGGTGCAGGACCCCCAGACCGGCCTGATCGTCACCCTCCGGGCGTTCGGCGAGTACGCCTTGCGCGTGACCGATCCGACGAAGCTGATCTTCAACCTGGTGGGCACCGTCGATGTGACGAACAACGAGGCCATCACCGGCTGGGTCGCGCAGCAACTGCTGAAGGTCACCCGCACCACGGTCACCGTCCAGCTCATGTCGGGTGCCTGGCCGATCCTCGGCATGTCGATGCACAGTCCCGAGATCGAGGCGGCCGCCCTGCCGGCCACCAACGAGCAGCTGGCGGACTACGGGCTCGCCATCGCCCGCTTCGGCAACCTCGACGTCAACCTTGATGACGACGACAACGCCCGGCTGAAGAAGCTGGCCGGTGACACCGCGTACAGCCGCCTGGCCGGCGGCTTCCTGCAGGCGGCGCAGGCCGAGGCGCTGCAGGGGGCGGGCGAGGGGATGGCCCAGGGCGGCGCTGCGGTGACCCCGATGTTTCTCGGCGCCGGCTTCGGCATGGCGAACCAGATGATGCAGCCGCCGACGCAGGCCCCGCCCACCCCGCCGCCCGGTCCGGGCTTCGCCGGCGGCGGGCAGGGCTTCACGCAGCCGCCCCCGCCCCCGCAGGCACCGCCTGCAGCGGCGACCCCTGCCGCGGCGGCCCCCGCGCCCGCCGCCGCCCCGGAAGCGACCGCGCCGGCCGGGACGAAGGAGTGCGGCAACTGCCACAGCCAGGTCCGCGCGACGGCGAAGTTCTGTGACAGCTGCGGCACGCCCATGCAGAAGCACTGCACCAACTGCAATGCCGACCTGACCGCCACCGCGAAGTTCTGCGCCGAGTGCGGCACGCCGGTCAGCCCGCCGCCCGCCTAGCGGGATCGGGCCGACCGGTCAGCCCGCCGCCCGCCTACCGGGATCGGGCCGACCGGTCAGCCCGCCGTCCGCCTACCGGCGGCCGACCCGGCCCCGGCCCCGGCCCCGGCCCCGGCCCCGGCCCCGGCCCCGGCCCCGGCCTGCCAACGCATCCACAGGGTCGCCGCCGTGGCGGCGCACGGGGTTCCAACAAGAAAGGGTTGCCCGAATGGACCGGATCGAATGCCAGTGGTGTAAGGCCCAGAACGAACCGGGCCGCACGAACTGCACCACCTGCGGCGCGCCGCTCGACACCAAGAACCTCGTCACCGACTCAGGCTGGGCCGAGGCGCCCCGGCTGCGGGACATGACGGAGTTCCGTTTCGCCAACTCCACCTGCCAGATCGAGGGCGAGATCGTCCCGGTGGCCGAGCTGGCGCTGGCGCACGGGGATTCGGTGTTCTTCGAGCACCACGTGATGCTCTGGAAGGAGCCCGGTGTGCCGATGTCGGCGCTCAACACCGGCGGTGGCATGAAGCGCATGCTCGGCGGCATGCCGCACATCCTGAGCGTCGCCCACGGGCCGGGCCGGATCGCCTTCTCCCGCGATGCCGCGGGCGAGGTCGTGGTGCTGCCGCTGCACCCGTCGATGGAACTCGACGTCCGCGAGCATGCCTTCCTCGCCGGGACGCACTCCCTTACCTATTCTTTCGTGCGCATCAAGGGCCTGGCCAATGTGCTGCACGGTGGCGGGGGCATGTACATGGACCGCTTCGTCACGCACCACGAGCCCGGGCTCCTGCTCCTGCACGGTTACGGCAACGTGTTCCAGCGGACGCTGCAGCCGGGCGAGAAGATCCTGGTCGAGCCGGGCGGCTTCCTCTACAAGGACTCGTCGGTGACGATGAACGCGGTCCAGCAGAAGGTGAAGACCGGGCTGATGGGCCACGGCATGTACCTGGCCGAGATGACCGGTCCCGGCCGCGTCGGCATCCAGTCCATGTACGTCCACCACGGCTCCGAGTAGGGGACCGACATGTCGATGCCGCCTGCCCAGGGCGCCTATACCTGCCCGTACTGCCGCATGCCGAGCGAGGGGCAGAACGGGACCTGCCCGCATTGCGGCGCGCCGGTCGACGTCCGGCTCCGCGTCTCGGATTCCGGCTGGGTCGAGCAGCCCCCGATCCGCGACATGGCCCGTATCCGCTTCAGCCGTTCCACCTGCCAGATCAGCGGCACGTACGTGCCCGTGGCGGAGATGGGGCTGCACGATGACGACTGGGTCTACTTCTCCCACCACGTGCTGCTGCACACCGATCCCAGGATCCGCCTCGGCAACCTCAGCATGAAGGGCGGCTGGAAGCGGATGCGCGCGGGCATGCCGCTGGTCATGATGCGGGCGCAGGGGCCGGGCCACATCGCGTTCAGCGCCGACGAGCCCGGCGAGACCCTCGCCGTGCCGCTGCGCCCGGGCCAGGCCATCGATGTGGTGGAGCACCGCTTCCTGGTCGCCACCGGGAACGTCGGCTATCAGTGGGAGAACTCCAATGTGTGGTTCACCACGCAGGACGGCGACGATACGGAGTGGCACTACCCGGTCGGGCAGACGATGGACCGCTTCAGCGCCGCGGGCAGCAACGGCCTCCTGCTGCTGCACGGCCCGGGCAACACCTTCATCCGCGACCTGGCACCGGGCCAGCGGATCCTGGTGCAGCCGGGCGGGCTGATCTGGAAGGACCAGACGGTCGCGATGTTCCTCCACTTCGAGTACCCCAGGGGCGCCTACTGGTTCAGCTCGGCGCGCTGGGAGGCCAAGTCGATCTGGCTGACCCTGCAGGGACCAGGCCGGGTGGCTGTCCAGTCGGTATTCGAGCGTCCGGAGCTGGTGGGAGCGGTGCGGCAAAGCTCCGGCGCGACGACGCAGTACTGGTAGGCGACGCAGTACTGGCAGGCGACGCAGTACTGGCAGGCAGAGCAGTTCGTGGCCGGAAAGTGGTGTTCACCCGGCACTCTCCGGCCACGAACCAGCGGGCGGAAGCCGCTCCTGGCCAGCTCGGCTACTTGAAGAGGGTGGCCGAGCCGTCGGGATTGATGGTCTCCATGGCGGCCAGCACCTGGGAGATGTTCTCGTAGTTGGACGGCGTCCGCGCCCACACGATGCCCAGCGTGTTGATGTTCAGATGCTGGAGCTTGTGCATGACGGCCGTCTCGTCGAGGGTGCCGGCGCTCTTCACCGCCCACGCCTTGGCACCGCCGGCCGCGGCGATGAAGCTCGGCAGCTCGCAGGCCGAGCATTCGCTGATCGGGATGTCCGGGTTCTGCGCCCGGATGCCGCGGATCGCGGTGATCGAGTCCGTCCCGGGGTGGATTTCCCGGCGCCGTTCGGGCCGCACAGGCCGAACAGGCCGCGGGCGGGCAAGGCGAGGCCGACGTCGTCCAGCACTTTCAGGCCGCCGTAGACCTTGCCGAGGCCGGCGCACTCCAGCCGGGGGGTGTCCGGGTTGCCCCCGGCCCCCGCCCGCGCTTCCCAGCTGCGGCCGAACGCCGATGCCCGGGGGACGGCCACGCCTGAGCCGTCCGCCGCCGCGGTGACGGCGGGCCCGCCAGGCTCGTTGAGCTGGCTGGGTTGTGCGGGCTGGGCCGGCCGGCGCCACCGGGCGAGCAGCGACGCGGCGATCCCGGCCAGCCCCTCGGGGTCGACCAGCAGCACGACGGTGATCAGCACGCCCTCGACCACCAGGATGTTGACACTCACCCAGTTGCTGGCCCCGGAGACGTACTCGATGGCCAGTGCCCCGGCGATGGCCCCGAGGATGCTGCGCCGGCCGCCGACGAAAAGCATCATCAGCAACGACAGCTCAGCGGTCGGATCCACCAAGGTGGCGGGGACGAACAACTGGGTGCCCGCGTACACCGCACCGCCCAGTGCCGCGAACATGGACCCGAGCACGAACAACTCGAGCTTGCGGCGGGGCGTGGACACGCCCATCGCCGCGGCCGTGCCCTCGTCCACGCCCAGCACGTACAGCTCCAGGCCGATGTCGGACGACAGGATCCGGGTGGCGACGAAGACCACGAGGGAGAGCGCGGCGACCGTGATGAGGCCGTTGCCCAGCAACGTCTCCCCGGGCGTGCTGGCCGGCCAGAGGCTGCCGGTGAGCGGCATGCCGACCGACCCGCCCAGGTAGCCGGCCGAGCTGACGTAGCCGACGACGATGAGCGGGAGCATGATCGTCGCGACGGCCAGGGCCAGCCCGGAGACCCGGGTGACCACCGAGCCCAGCACGAGCGCGGCCAGCCCGCTGCCGACTATCATGATCGGCGCGGCCAGCAGGCTCGGCATGTTCAGGTGGGTGTTGAGCAGCGCCACGCCGTAGGCGCCCAGCCCCATGAAGACGGACTGGCTGAAGGCGATCTGCTGGCTGAAGCCGATCTGCACCGCCATCCCGGCCGTCACGATCGCGTAGGTGAACGCGAGGATGAACACGCTGCCCGCGTACACCTGGGCGAAGAGGAGCATCGCCGCGGCACCGACGACCAGCACGAAGCTGGTCGTGGCGAGTGGGCCGCCCCGGACGGCCCGCGGTCGCGGTCGCGGTCGCGGTCGCGGTCGACGCTGCGCTGCCAGCACGCAAGACCTCCGGATGCTCAGCCGCCGACGGCGGACTCGAAGCCCATGGCGCTCGGCCGGGCGAGGACGAGGGCGGCGAGGATCGCGTATAGCAGCGTGTCGCTGTACTCAGCGCTGACGTATCCGCCGAGCAGCGCCTCGAGAATGCCGATGACGAGGCCGGCCAGCAGCGCCCGGCCGGGTTTCTGGAAGCCGCCGTAAGCGGCGGCGATGAAGCCGGTGACGCTGATCGTCGCCCCGGAGAGATAGGTGAACCCGGTGATCGGTGACTCGACGATGCCGAAGATCGCGGCGAGGATCGCGGTGACCACGAAGATGATGCGCCGGTAGCGCCGGGTGTCGATGCCCACGATGCGAGCCCCGAGGTAGTTCTCGCCGCAGGCTTCCATCGCCTTTCCGCTCAGCGTGTACCGGATGTAGAGGGCGAACATCGCGCCGCTGATCACCGCGCAGCCGAGCACCAGGATCCCGGCGCGCTCGATGTGCAGCCCGGTGGCGACGCACACCGCGAAGACGGCGTAGATGGACCCGGTCACCAGCCCGGCCATGATGAGGTTGCCGAATTTCATCTGGCCATCACCCGCCGACGGCCAGCCCGGGCAGCCCGGTCAGGCGGCGATGCCATTGCGCACCTCGACACGGCGGGAGCAGATCTGCAGCGCCCGCTTGGGCGCTTCCTCGACGACGATGAGCGTCGTGCCCTCCGCATGCACCCGCGACAGTGCCTCGTAGACGCGCTTGCTCACCGACTCGGCGAGCCCCAGGCAGGGCTCGTCCACGGCCAGGATCCGGGGGTTGCTGGCCAGGCCACGGGCAATGGCGACCATCTGCTGCTGGCCGCCGGACAAGGTCCCGGCGGCCTGGCCCAGATGCGGCCGCAGGTCGGGGAACAGGTCCAGGGCGAAGCCGAACGCGTCGGAGGCCCTGGCCTTCCGGACGCTGCGGGTCCAGCTGTAACAGCCCAGCACGATGTTGTCCGCGGCGGACAGGCCCGGGTAGAGCTGGCGGCGTTCGGGCACCAGCGTCAGCCCCCGGCGCGCGGTCCACATCACATCCCGGGGCGGTGCCTGCGCACCGAAGATCCTGACCTCACCCCGGCGCTGGACCAGCCCGGTGATCCCCATCAGGATGCTGCTCTTGCCGTTGCCGTTCGGGCCGATGATCGCGACGGACTCGCCCTCCGCGATGCTGAAGGTCGCCTCGTGCACCGCCACGACCTGGCCGTAGGCAACGGACATGCCCGTCACGCTCAGTGCCGGAACGCCTGGTGCCGGGACGTCCGGCGCCGGGCCGTCGTGGGCCACGCGATCCGGGGCCACGCGATCCGGGGCCACGCGATCCGGGGCCGCGCCGCCGCTGGCCGCGTCGCTCATCGCGGGGCCGTCCCCGGGCCGCGATCAGCCGGGCCGCTGCCTGCTGTCTCCGGGGCGCTGAGCACGGCGCCCTCCGGGAGCGGCCGGACCAGCCGCTGGTAGATGGACAGCCAGCCGCGCTCATCCGATCTCGGCGGAGCGCTGAGCCCGGCCCGGCGGCGCTGCAGTTCCGCGGCCGGCACGTCGAGATCCACCACCCGGCCGAGCACGTCGACGCGGATCGGGTCGCCGTCGCGGACCAGCGCGAGCGGGCCGCCGGCCGCCGCCTCCGGGGACACCTCGCCGACCACGATGCCTTTGTTGACCAGGCCGGACAGCTGGCCGTCGGTCACCACCGCCACATGCGTGGTGAGCCCGGCCCCGTCCAGGGCGAAGACCAGCTGGGACGCCATGCCCATGCCGGGGCTGCCGGTGGGCCCCTGCCCGCGCAGCACCACCACCTCGCCGCCGTGGATCTGCCCGTCGCGCACCGCGGCCAGGGCCGCCGCGGGTGAGTCGTAGACGAGGGCCGGGCCGGCGAACTCGAGCTCCCGGTCGTCGGCGACGGCCAGCTTGACGATCCCCCCGCCGGGCGCCAGGCTGCCGCGGACCAGCACGATCGTCGGCCGGCGCCCGAGTGCCCGGCCGGCCGGGCGGATGACGTCCTCGTCGGCGACGGTGACGCCGGACAGGTTCTCCCCGACGGTGCGACCGGTCAGCGTCAGCGCGCCGGTGTGCAGCATCGGCTCGAGTTGCTTCATCACGCCGCGGGCCCCGCCGGCGTCCTCGAACTCCTCGATGGAGTGCTCGCCGTTGGGCCGGACCGCGGCCAGCAGCGGCACCTGGTCGGCGAGGCGCTCGAACAGCGCGTACACATCGACCGGGCAGCCGGCCTCGGCGGCGACCGCCTGCAGGTGCTTGACCGAGTTGATCGAGCCGCTCACCGAGAGGATGGTCATCACCGCGTTGGCGAAGGCCTCCGGGGTGAGGATGTCCCGCGGTCGCAGGTCGTCGTCGACCATCTCCACGATGCGCTCGGCGGCCCGCTCGACCGCGTCCCACATCGGCGCGCTGTTAGCCCGGACCGGGGTGCTGCCCGGCAGCGCCATGCCGAGTGCCTCGCAGGCGACGTGCATCGTGTTCGCCGTTCCCAGGCCGGCGCACACGCCCGGCCCGAGCACCGCGTTCTCGCTCATCTCGGTCAGTTCCGGCAGCGTCAGCTGCCCGCTGGCCAGGTGCCCGGCGGCCAGGAAGACGTCCTCGATGTCGCAGTGACGGCCCCGGTGCGACCCGCTCGGCTGGTATCCGCAGGCCACGATGACGGTGGGAATGTTCAGCCGCCCGGCGGCCATCAGCTGCCTGGGCGCGGTCTTGTCGCAGGAGGCCAGGGACAGCATGCCGTCCAGCAGCGCGCCCTCCACCGCCACCTCGATGTCGTTCGGGATCAGGTCGCGGGCGGACAGGATGTAGCCGCCGCGGTGCCCGGCGCTGGTGATGAAGTCGCTCGGCGCGGCCGTGCGCACCTCGAATGCCACGCCGCCGGCCCGCTCGATGGCCCGCTTGGCCCGCCTGGCGATCTCGTCGAGATGGCTGAAGCAGATCGCCAGCGACGAGGACGAGTTCACTATCGCGATCTTCGGCTTTTCCATGTCCTCGTCGGTCAGGCCGAGCGCGCGCCACTGGGCGCGCCGGGTGGCCCAGCGCGAGGTTCCCGGCTCGAAATTGCTGCGTAGCTGCCGCGTGGCGGCCATAGGACGGACTCCGTTCGCGGGGGCGGGGGGGCAAGTGGAGCGTGGGTGGTTGGGGTGGCGTGAGGTGGTTGGGGTGGCGTGGGTGGTTGGGGTGGCGTGGGTGGGACTAGGGAGCGCGGTCGGCGGCCGGGATCACCTCCACCACGCCGTGGTCGGCGTCGATCCGCACCCAGTCGCCGGTGCTGATCACCGCGCAGGGGTCACGGTCCAGGCCGGTGACCGCGGGGACCCGGGTCACCACGGCGCCGAGGGCCGACTTGGTGCTCAGGGTGACGAAGATCATGCCGATCGGGGCGGTGCCGAGCAGCCGGGTGCTCTGGAAGAACCCGGACCAGCCGGAGGAGCCCTTGGCGCCGGGGAAGACGAGGATCTTGCCGGTGAAGCACTGCCCGAACAGCTCGTGCCGCGGCTCGATGATCACGCCGCAGGCCGGGTCGATGCCGCCCCAGCCGGAGATGGTCTCGTGTGACACCAGCGCCTCGCCGGCCGCGACACCGCCGACGACCTTGCGCCCGTGCATGGTGATCATCGCAGCTCACCTCGCCACCGGCCGGTCACCGCGGCGTCGACGCAGTCCTGCAGGGTGCCGAACCAGGCCTCGATGCCGAGGATGGCGGGCAGGTAGTGCGCCTGCTTGGCCGAATCGGTGGCGAACACCCTGGTGCCGGTCGGGGCGGCCCGGGACATCGCCGGGCAGGAGCCGGCGAGCACCTTCCCCCCGGCCCGCTCGATCACCTCGGTGTAGCCGCTGCGGTCGGCGACGTCCTTGAGCGCGCGCGGCACCATCAGCCACAGCTCGGTGCCGTCGGCCAGGCGGCGGCCGTCCAGCGCCCGGGCCGCCCGGCCGATCTGCTCCACCGAGGCGTGCGGGCAGCCGAGCAGCACGAAATCCACGTCGGTACTGCTGCCCTGGGAGTTCAGGGTCTGGTACACGGCGCGGCGCTCGGCCGGCCCGTAGCGGACCGGGGCGGGCACCGGCGCCGGGCCGAACGCCGCGGCCAGCGTCGGCGCCTCCGGGGTGATGCCCGGGATGTGGTAAAGCTCGACCCCGCCGGAGGTGGCCGCGGCCGCCCCGAAGTGCTTCAGGTCGACCAGGTCGGGCCGGCTGATGTCGCCAATGATGACCGGGCGCTCCTCGCCGGTCAGGCCGCCCGCGAAGTAGCCGAGCATGCCCCAGCCGAGGAAGTCGTTCACCGGCACCGTCACCTCGATCAGGTGGGTGCCGTACCGGTTGCGGTCGAGATGGTTTCCCCAGCACGGCACCTTGCCGGTGAGGCTGGCGGCCCCGGTGGACGCGGTGCCCTCGCAGTTGGTCCGGGCGCCCAGCACGGAGTTGGCGTAGATGACCGCCGACGACTCCATCCAGGCGCAGTGCTCCCCGCGCACCGGGATGTTGCCCACCTGGTAGGGGGTGCAGGTGGCCAGGATGGCGACGCCATGACGGCCGTAGAACGCCTCCGCGTCGGCCTGCAGCTCGATCATCTGCGCCGGGTAGGGGACGACCCCGGCCGCGTCCGCGCCGAAGCCGTGCTGCAGCTGGCAGGTCGCCACCCGCATCGGCGGGAGGGTCAGGTCGGCGTCGCTGTCCAGGCTGATCACGGCGAAGGCCTTGTCCCACCCGCCCTCGCGGACCAGCTTGGCCTTCACCGGGGAGGGCTGGGTCATGGAGGTCGCGACGTTGCGCACGTCGCACAGTCGCTCCGCGTCGAGCGCCGCACCGTAGCGGACGAGCAGGTCCATCGCGGCCGCGACAGCGGGGCCCTCGACCCCGTCGAGCATCCCCTTCTCCTCATCGGTCAGCCGCACTGCTGGCCTCCTCTCACCCTCGGGCGCCCGGGCTCAGCCGACGTTGTGGGACAGCCGCTCGCGCAGCCGGTCCAGGTCGATGTCGTGGGTGCTGCCGTCGTCCGCCAGGTCGAGCGCGTGCGCGGCGCCCGCGCCCATGGCCGCGCACGGGCCCATCACCCGCACGCTGGACAGCGCGGCCGCGTCCCCGTCGACGCAGCGGCCGGCGGCCACCAGGTTGTGCGCGCCGGGCGGGGTCATGCTGCGCAGCGGGACATAGTGCACGTGGTCGGCGTCGAACGTCTCCCACACGTAGCCGTCGGCCCGGTCGTGCAGTTCGATCGGCCAGGCGGTGCGGGCCACCGCGTCCTCGAACCGCGTCCCTGCCCGGATCTCGCCGGTCGTGAGCTGGTGACGGCCCTTGATCCAACGCGTCTGCCGGCGTCCGGGGTAGCCGTAGGCGCGGACCCGGGCCGCGCCGAAAGCCTTCGGGAACTCCGCGCGCAGCAACGCGATCGCCCCGTCGGCCTCGATCCGCCCGTCCCGGAGGCTTACCTGCTGCAGGACAGTGCCCAGGATGGTCCGTACCCCGGAAGTGATGATCGCTTTTTCCAGCCACCGCCCGAGCGCCACCTCGTTGTAGAAGACGGTTGTCGTGTGACCACGCTGGAAATGCAGGTCACCGGATGGCCCCAGGTCGCGGAATATGTCGTCGAAAACCCCGTGCGTCAGCTGCTGGTAGGCAGGGGCATTTCCGAACACGCCGCAGAACAGGCCGATCAGGGAGTGCACCATCTGGCCACCGAGCACCGGGAGTGAATCCACCAGCAGCACATCGCGGCCCAGGCGAGCCGATTCGAGGGCCGCGGACAGGCCGGCGATCCCCGCACCCACCACGCAGACGTCGGCGCGGATCTCGTGCGCCCGCTCGGCTGCGGGCTTGGTGACCGAATTGAGCCTCAGCTCGGTCAGGGCATGCGGCATGAATGCTCCGCTCACGGGTGCGGCTAAAACGTCGCGTAATCTCGCTGAAAGGCGCACGTAACGTTTGCTTCTTGCCCGGTACGTTAGAATTGGCATGCCCGGCGGGCAAACAAACAAATCATCTGCCCGGTATAAATGTCATTTATGCCCGGCGGCCGCCCGCTCTCCCGGCCGCTTACCCACAGGCCACAGCAGCCCCACCCACAGCACAGCCCCCAGCCGGTTGCCCGAACCGACCGCATGAAGGGCCCCTCAATTGGTCGGCTACATCGTCGGCGTGTTCGCCGCCTCGGTCTTCGCCCCGGCCGCCGGGGCACTGGTCAACGAGTTGTTCCCCACCCCGGTCCGGGCCTCGGTGGCGGGCTGGACGCTGGCGGCCGCGGTGCTGGGGGCCGTGACCGGCCTGGTCGCCTTCGGCGCGGTGGCTGGCGCCGGCCACGGGTTCGCAGTGGCCGGCCTGGTCACATTCTTGCCCGCAGCGCTAGTCATGGCGGCGTTCTGGCTGCTCCCCGAGACCCGCGGCCGTGGACCGGAGGATCTCTGGCCCGGCTCGTGAACCCCGCAAGTGACAGCCCTCAGGCCAGCATCCACTCCCACACCGGGACAGCCAGTAGCGGAAATTGACCACAATCCCGCGCACAAACGGGGACGGGGTCACCGCCATCACGGGCAGCGCGGTCACAGGCGGCGGGCGGCCTCCACGATGAGGCGGCGCAGCCAGGCGTGAGCCAGGTCGTCCTCGTACTGGCGGTGCCACCACAGGGCCTCGACGATGGGCTCCGGCTCGCCCGGGCACTCCACCACCCGCAGGTCCATCCGGTCGGCCACCTGGTGGGCGAGGCGTTCCTGCATCAGCGCGATGCGGTCGGTGCCGGCCACGAAGTGCGGCACCGCGAGGTAGCTTTCCACCCGGACCGCGATTCGCGGCTGGATGTTCAGCAGGGTGAGCTGCCGCATGATCGGGGCCGCTGAGGGGTGCGGCTGATCCCGGTAGTACGGCGCCACCCAGGGCAGCCGGGCGAGTTCGGCCAGCCGCAGCACACCCGCGTCCAGCACCGGGTTGTGCGCCGAGACCAGGCATACCCAGCGGTCCCGGAACAGCTCGGCCGCCCGGGTGACGTTGCGGGCACGGAGCAGTTCGCGCAGCGCCACCAGCAGGTTCAGGTCGAGGTTGGCCAGATGGACCGGGGGACGGGACATCGCTGCCTGTCGTCAGATCGTCTGATCATCAGCCGGGGCCGCCATCGTAAAGTCCAGCCCGCACCCGCACAAGGCCCGGTCTGGTCCCTGGGCGGCGGCGGACCGGGCTTGTGGCAGCACCGCAAGAGCGCGGCGTCAGCACCTGTGCGGCGGCACAAAGCACAGGCTGGGCCCCGGCCATCCCGGTGCCCCCGGACGGTCAGGCGGGCGTGGCCCAGGCGAGCGGATCGAGGGTGCCGTCCACCGCGGCCTGGGCGACATCGGTGAGGCGCAGGTTGTGGTTGCGGGCGTAGTTCCGCAGCCGGGCGAACGCCTCGGTCAGGTCGGTGCCGGCCCGTTCCGAGATCACGCCTTTGGCCTGCTCGATCACCACGCGGCTGGTCACGGCGGCCGAGAGTTGCTCGTTCAGGCGCTGGGCCTCCATGCTCGCCCGGTGCTGGCTGATGCTGAGGGCGGCCAGGTCGGCGAAGGCCCGGGCGACGATGGCGTCCGCCTCCCTGATCGGCTCGCGCCCGGCACTGAGCAGGTTCAGCGCGCCGAGCGTCACGTTCCGCAGCCGCAGCGGCAGGGCGAACGCCGACTGGAAACCGGCGTTGCGGGCGGCGGCGGCGAAGGAGGGCCAGCGGCCGGACCCGGCCTCCAGGCTCTGCTGCGCGATGGGCTCGCCGGTGCGGAAGGCGTCAAGGCAGGGGCCTTCATGGGCCTGGAGCTCGAACAGCTCCAGCAGGCGCATCGCCTCGCTGGAGGAGGCCACCAGCCCCAGGCTGCCGGCCGGGGAGGCCAGCATCACCCCGGCGGCGGAAACGCCGAGCAGGCTCACGCACCGGTCGGTGAGCCCGGTCAGCAGGTCGACGACGTCGTAATCCTCGACCAGGGTGTCAGCCATCTCAACCAGGGAACGGACCACGTCGGCTTCCCGGGTCATCTCAACCCCACTTTCCTGCGGCGCCCGCCGGCTCGTCGCAGCCGGCTGGGCGCCGGATCGCTGCCCGGGTTGTGGCACCGATCCTGATAGCGGGCACTGCCCGCGCGGTGGGCCCGGGCGGGCGGGGATTCATCCGAGCCGGAGCGTGCGGGCGACGACGTCCTGGGCCACATCAGCGAGCAGGCGGTCGTTGCTGAAGGCGAACGCCCGCAGCCGGATGAGTGCTTCAGTAACGCTGATTCCCTCCTGGACTGAGATCATGCCTGCCGCGTTGTGCGCCACGAAGTGGAAGTCGGCGCCGATCTCCAGCTCCTCAGCCACCGTCTCCGCGGGCGCCCCGGCCTGGGCCTCCAGTACCCAGCGGGCAGCCACATCGGCTATGACCAGCGCATTCGCGTACTGGTCGGCGCCGAGCGGGCCGGTCCAGGTGCGGTAGAGGTTCAGCGCCCCGAGGCGCACCGTGCCGACCCGCAACGGGAACCCGAAAACGGCCCGCACGCCCGCCCGCAGCGCTGGCGGGCTGAACGCGAGCCACCGGCGGGTCACCGGATCTGCCAGGTCGGGCTCGGTCACGACCGTGTCCTGCTGGTAGGCGTCCACGCACGGGCCCTCACCCAGTGTGTACTGCAGCTCCTCGATCAGCTGGCTCACCTCGTTGCTGCTGCACAACGACCCGCGTGGTACGTCACCCGACATGAGCATGACCCCGGCACCATCCACCTCCATGATCCCCGGGCACACCACGCACAGCCGGGCTGCCGACCACGCATCGCCGCCGTCGGCCAGCTCAGCCAATCTCCGCTGCAGCCTGCCGCCTGGCATTTCAGCGACCCGATCCCAGGTAGGAGCCTCGGGTGCTGCCCGCAACATCGGGGCGATCATTCACCTGCCGGCTCCTTCGGCTGAGAAAGGAAAGCATCAGCAGGGACTGGGCTCAACGCCCTCCCGGACCCGGCCCGCCAGCCTCTCACCACCCACGCTACGCGACGGACGTGCCAGCGGCAGCCGGACCAAGCCAGGATCCAGCGAGACACCATCCGCGAGATCCGCTGCGGTGGATTCACCACCACCCCCGGCCAAGGCATTCCGCCCACCCCGCGCTGCCTATCAGCGCGGGTGACGCACCTTATCGGCGCGGGTGACGCACCGCGGCTAGGTCATCGGGCGGCTTTGGCGTGTCCCACCATGTCGCGGACATGGCCGCGGATCGGGTGGGCTGTGATCGAAAATGCTGTCCCGGATGTCCCTGATGGCGTGGTCCAGTTCGTCGATGGCGTGGTAGATCTCGCTGGTGCCCCGGTGATCGCGCATCAAGCCCAGCGCCGCGTGGAGGTCCAGTCCCGCGGCGAAGATCCGGTGGACCACGATGTCGTTCATGCGCTGGGCAATCCGATCATGATCTTCGATGAGATGCCGGGTCACTTCGGCTGAGCGGACCGCGTCGGTGCCCTCTGGCCAGCGGCCGCCAGCCGGGGGACCCAGGGTCAGCAGCACATGTGACGGGTCAGCGGCCGGCATCGTGGCCATGGCTACGGCAGCAGACAAGCTAGCTGATCGGTGCATCGTTCGGGCTCCTTAGTCTCGCTACCCGGCCAGGGTATGGCCGTGCCACCAGGGTCCGGAGCGACGCGGTCACCTGCATCCATCCTTCATGATGCGGGAGGCTACTTCTGCAGACGAGGCTACGCCCCTGCCCCAGCCCCGGCTAGCCGTAGTGGTCATCGAGTACGCCGGTAGCGAGGTCGGCCCCGGCTTCTGCCGGGGCAGGGCCGCCTGGCTACGCCAGCCGAACCCGTGGCGGCCAACAGGTCGCGGGCGGGATGCCGAAGATCCGTTCCGCGTTCCGGTGGAAGATCTTGTGCTTGTCCTCGGCGCTGATAGGGGCGTCGTCCATGAATGCCACCGCGCCTTCGGTGAGCTGATAGGGGTAGTCGATCGCGAACATGATGTCGTGCTCATCCATGATCCGCAGCCGCTCGCCGCCGGTGTCCAGCAACTGCCGCCGGACCCGCTGCGGGCCGGGCAGGTCCTGGGTGAACGCGAAGTCCCAGAAGTCCTGGTCCGGCTCGTCCGCGTCGGCTGCCGCGGCCCAGGACCGCAGCGCGTCGCGGACCTCGGGGGTGAGGAACGCCTCCTCGGTCGCGATCCGGCGCCAGCCGGCGCCTGCCTGGCCGGTGCCGGCCTGCTCAGTCACGCTCGCCTCCCCCGGCAGCGGCGAGCGGGTAGTCCTGCTGCGTCCGGGCGTAGTCGATAAATTCAGCCAACGCGTCCGGGTTGGCCATCGCGTTCACATTGGCCGCGGCCTCCGGTGGCTTGCCCTGCAGGATCCGGCGCACCGGGACCTCCATCTTCTTGCCGGTAAGGGTCGCCGGGATCTCGCGCACCTGGATGATCCGGTCCGGCACGTGACGTGGCGTGTACTCCTGGCGCAGCCGGTCACGGATCTTCTGGCGGAGCGCGTCGTCGAGCACCCGGCCGCCGGGCAGGGTGACGAACAACGGCATGAAGAACCCGCCGCCGGGCAGGTCGAGGTTGACGATGAGGGCATCGGTGACCTCCGGCATCGAGGCGAGCACCGCGTAGATCTCGGCGGTCCCGATCCGCACGCCGTGCCGGTTCAGCGTGGCATCCGAGCGGCCGAGCACGAAACAGCCGCCCCGGGAGTTGACCCGGAAGAAGTCACCCTGCCGCCAGACACCGGGGAAGTCGGCGAAGTAGGACTCGCGGTAGCGGCTGCCGTCGGTGTCCCCCCAGAAGCAGACCGGCATCGACGGCATCGGCTGGGTGATCACCAGCTCGCCGACCTCGTCGATGACGCTCTCGCCGCGCTCGTTGAAAGCCCGTGCCGCCACCCCGAGGTGGCGGGCCTGGATCTCGCCCGCGTAGACCGGGAGCACCGGGGTGCCGCCGACCAGCCCGCAGCAGGTATCGGTGCCGCCGCTGCCGGTGGCCAGCCACAGGTCGGATCTGACGTTGCGGTAGAACCAGGCGCCGCACGCGGCGGAGACCGGGGAGCCCGCCAGCACGATGCTCCGCAGCGAGGACAGGTCGAAGGCCTGGCCGGGTACGATCTGATGCCGGATCATGAGGTCCACGAAGGACGGGCTGGCGCCGAACGAGGCCACCTTGGCGTCGGCGGCCAGCCGCCACAGCACGTCGGGCTGCGGGTGAGCAGGGTTGCCGTCGTACAGGACCGGGCACACGCCGAGCAGCAGCGAGCTGACCAGGAAGTTCCACATCATCCAGCCGGTGGTGGTGTAGAAGAACAGCCGGTCGCCCTCGCGCAGGTCCATGTGGAACTGCTGCAGCTTGAGCTGCTCCAGCAGGATCCCGCCGTGCCCGTGCACGATCGGCTTGGGCAGGCCGGTGGTGCCGGAGGAGAACAGGATCCACAGCGGGTGGCTGAACGGGACCTGCTCGAACCGGAACTCCGCCGTCGGCACGGGCGGGTGATCGAGCACCTCGTCCCAGGTCAGGGCACCGGGCGGCCGGTCGCTGCGGCCGGGGTGCAGGTAGGGCAGGAAGATGACGTGCTCGAGGCTGGCCAGGCTGGCGGTGATCTGGGTCATCTCGGCGAGCCGGTCATGCTGCTTGCCGCCGTAGGTGTAGCCGTCGACGCAGAACATCACGGTGGGCGCGAGCTGGGAGAAGCGATCCAGCACGCCACGCCAGCCGAAGTCCGGCGAGCAGCTGGCCCAGATGGCCCCGATGCTGGTGGTGGCCAGCATCGCGATGACCGTCTGCGGGATGTTGGGCATGCAGGACACGACCCGGTCACCCAGGCCGACGCCCATGGCCCTCAGCCGCGTGGCCAGGATCCGCACCTGGCCGGCCAGCGACTCCCAGCCCAGGCTCGTCAGCGGGGTGGTCTCGCTGCGGTAGAGCAGGGCGTCAGTGCCGGGGCGCTCGCGCCGCAGGACGTGCTCGGCATAGTTGAGCCGGGCTCCGGGGAACCAGTCCGCCCCGGGCATCTCCCGCCGCCCCAGCACCCGCTCCGGCGCCGCCGATGCGGTGACGCCGGAAAAGTCCCAGACCGCCTGCCAAAAGCCGTCCAGGTCTGCCACGGACCAGCGCCAGAGCGCGGCATAGTCGGTGAAGCGCAGGCCGCGCTCGCGGCCGAGCCAGTCGGTGAAGGCGGTCAGGTTCGCCCGGGCCACGTCGTCGGGGCCCGGTGCCCACAACAGGTCGCCCTCCCGCACGTCGGCCGCGAGCCCGCGGCCAGGGGCGGGCCCAGATGAAGTGGACTCAGCGGACGAGGGCTCAGACGAAGAGGGCATCGTTGATCGGCAGCCCGTGCTCCTTGCAGTAGCTCAGGTAATGGTCGATGTACCAGAAGACATCGAACGTCTCGGTGAGGTTGTCGTCGTCGTAGAACTCGAGCGAGCCGTTCATCCAGAAAACGGTTTTCATCCCGTTCGGGTCGTCGCACACCAGCGTGTGGATGACGCCCGGGCTCTCGTGCACGTAGCCGCCCGGCTCGGCGACCCAGTCGTATTCCAGGTACCGCCAGCTGCCCTCGAGCACGAACCCGGAGACCGGGCCGCGGTGCTTGTGCCGCCCGAGCATGCCGCCGCCCTCGACCCACAGGACGTTGGTGAACGAGTTGTTGCGGACGTCGAAGGCCAGGTGGCGGATGTGGGCCTTGTCCCCGAACGGGACCCACGGGGATGCCTCCTCTGATCCCGCGATGAACAGGTCGGGGCGCTGATATTCGCGCACCACGCGGTCGAGGCTGGTCTGGTCAGTCATGGGAGTCCTCCTGTGAACCCTTGCCGGTGATGGTGATCAGGACTTTGACGACGTCAGCCGTGGCGTTCCCGGCGCACTCGATTGCCTCCCGGGCCCGGGCCAGCGGGAACCGGTGCGTGAGCAGCGCGGCCACTGACGTCCGGTGGGCCTGCACCAGCCTGGCCGCGGCGCGGAAGTCCGCCGCTGTGGCGCAACTGGACCCGACGACATCGATCTCTTTTTCCGGGAAGACGCCCGACCGCAGCGGCCAGACCACCACCCGGTCCCCGGGCCGCAGGCCGGCCGGGCAGTCCTGGCCTGTCTCCTCGATGAGCGCGGAGAACTCGTGGCCCTGGACCCGGGGGAAGAAGGACCGGGCGCCGGACAGGGCCGCCACGTCGCCGCTGTAGACATGCAGGTCCGACCCGCAGATGCCGACGACCTCCGGCCGGATGAGGACATCCAGCGGGCCGGGCGGGCCGGGTACCGGCACGTCATCGAGAACCAGCACACCGGGGGACCGGGGGACCGGGTCACCGCTGCCAGCATCTGCGGTTCTCACTCCCCTCCGGGGAGACGGCCGGCGCGTCATCGACGCCTGCTCCGGGCAGTTGCGCCGCCTGCCCGCGCCGCCTGCCAGGAGCGCGGGCAGGCGGCGCTGGGAACGGCCCAAGTGGAGAGTCGCACCGGCAGGCCCGGAGCACAATGACAGCTGTGCCCAAACCAGCCGGGAGCTTCCTGTGGTCAGCCACAACGCGCCCCGGTCAGCCCGTCCCCGGCAGCACGCTGCTGCCGAGCAGGCGGACGTGGTCGGTGTCGGCCGCGTCGTAGATGTGGAAATAGAGCGTGTCCACGCCGGCCGCCGCCAGTTCCTCGACGCGCCGGAGCACGTCCGCGGGTACGCCCACCACGCCCTGGCCCAGCAGCCGGGCGCCCGCGTCGCCGAGCGCCTCGGCGCGCTGCGCGGCCTCGGCGGCGGTCGTCCCGCAGCACACCGGGAGAGTGGTGGACAGCCGGACCGTGGCCGGGTCACGCCCGATTCCGGCGCAGATGCGCCGGAAGTTCGCGATCCGTTCGGTGATCCCGTCGGTGAGCCCGGTGTTGAACTCGTCGGCGAACCGGGCGGCGAGGGCCGGGGTCCGCCGGGGGCCCGCCCCGCCGATGATGAGCCGGGGCCGGGGGCGCCCGGCGGGGAACCCCGGTGGCCCTGCCGCCGGTCCAGTCCCGTTACTCCCCGGCACCGGGAAGTTCTGGCATTCCGAGAGCGTGTAATGCTTGCCGTCGTGGCTGAAGCGCTCGCCGCGGGGCGTGCACCACAGCCCGGCGAGGATGCTCAGTTGCTCCTCGAGGCGGTCGAAGCGCTCGCCCGTCGGCGGGAACGGGATGCCGAAGGCCTGATGCTCGCGTTCGTACCAGGCCGCCCCGATGCCGAGTTCGACCCGCCCGCCGCTCATCGCGTCGACCGTGGCGACGGTGATGGCCAGCGGTCCCGGATGGCGGAAGGTCGAGGCGGTCATCAGCGTGCCGAGCCGGATGCGCTGGGTCTGCACCGTCAGGTCGGCCAGCGTGGCCCAGGAGTCCGTCGGGGTGCGACTTCGTGGTGGACGGCGGGGCCCGGGCCAAGTACTGGGGCTACATCCCCGCCGCCGGGAACGCGGGCCCGGTCCCGCTGATCCCGCTCGATGTGACCACCATGGAGGAGGCGGTGGACGGGAATGGCTGACCTGGTCCGGGCCGCGGTGATGACCGCTCCCCGCACGTTCGAGTTCCGGGAGTTCCCGCGGCCGGTGATCGGCCCGGATGAGGGCCTGCTGCGGATCGAGGCGTGCGGGATCTGCGGCAGCGACGTGGAACAGTACAAAGGCCACCTGGGGCAGCGGGGCCTGCCCATGGTGCCCGGCCACGAGCCGCTCGGGATCCTCGAGGAAGTAGGGGAACGGGCTGCGCAGCGGTGGGGCGTCAGCCCGGGCGACCGGGTCGCGGTGGAGATCCTGATCCCCTGCCGGAGCTGCGAGGAGTGCCTGACCGGCCGCTACCTGTCCTGCAAGAACAAGCAGGGGAGCTACGGCGGGTACAACCCGGGCGAGCCGCGGCTGAACGGCGGCTTCGCCGAGTACATCCACCTCCACCCCAACTCCATCCTGCATCCCATCCGCAAGGACATCCCGGCCGAGATCGCGGTGATGTACAACCCGCTGGGCGCCGGGGTCCGGTGGGCTGGCGGATGTGGCGCGCGCCATCGAGACGCTGGCCGGCGAGGTCGAAGGCGAGAACGCGGTGCATGTGTCGATCCACCCGGACAGGGGCTAGCCCCTGCTGACCGGAAAGGAGCCGGCCCCGTGCTGATCGACATGCACGCGCACGTACTGCCCGGCGAGTACCCGGCCCCCGGCCCGGCGACCGAGGGCTGGCCGGCCATGACCCCGACCGGGACCGAGGGCGCCCGACTGCTGGAGTTCGGGCCCATGAAGTTCACCGCGGCATCAGTATTCTTTGACGCCGCAGCGCGGCTGGCCGCCATGGATGCCAGCCAGACCGACGCCGAGGTCGTCTCGCCCATGCCGCCGCTGCTCAACTACCGGCTGCCGGCCGCCACCGGCCGCGACCTCGCCCGCTGGATCAACGAGTTCATCGTGAAGCTGTGCGCGGCGGAGCCGGCCCGGCTCTTCGGGCTCGGCACCGTGCCCATGCAGGATCCTGATCTGGCCACAGCCGAGTTGTCCGCGATCGCCGACGCCGGCCTGGCCGGCGTCGAGATCACCTCCCAGGTCAACGGCGTCTACCTGGGCGATGAGCGGTTCTCGGCCTTCTTCGCCGAGGCGGAGCGGCTGGACCTGGCGGTCCTCGTCCACGCGCTTCCGTCCGGTCTGGGTGACCTGCTCCCTCGCCCGGCCATGCCCGACTTCGGCGTCGGGGTGGACGCAGCACTGGGCGCGGCGTCGGTGATCACCAGCCAGATCCCGGAGCGATGCCCGGACCTGCGGCTGGCGTTCACGCACGGGGGCGGGGGAATGCCGCTGATCCTGCCCCGGGCGCATTACTTCTGGGCCGGTGCCTGGAACGAGGAGCCGCCCACGCCGCAGCGGGCGCAGGCGCCGGGCCGGCGCCCGCACTCCCCGATCACCTACGCCCGCCGTTACTGGTACGACACGTGCGTCTTCGACCGCCGCGCCCTGCGCTATCTGATCGACATGCTCGGGGCGGACCGGCTCCTCATCGGGACCGACTTCCCGGCCATGCCGCGGGAGGACCCATGCGGGAAGACACTACTGTCCATGGGGCTGCCGGACCCGGTCGTGGCTGACATCAGCTGGAACAACTGCTTCCGCTTCCTCGGGATCGACCCGCCCCGCCCAGCGCTGTCCTGACCGTCGGACGCAGCAGCTCGCCGGGGTGCGGGGGCGGGCGGACGCAGCAGCTCGCCACCGCGGCCTGATATATGACGATCATGATGTCGGGTTACGCGTTTTTAACACAGTGAACGATTCAGCCGGTGTCCGCGCGGAAGGAGGGTATCCCCGTGGCAGTCATGCAAGAAGCTTCGCTACCCTATGATCATGGCCGAAATCACGCTGCCCTCCGCCGTCGCCCCCGACCCTGGCCAGGCGGAGTTCGCTAGCGACGAGGTGCCGACGGCCTGGCCGGGGGGGCCTGAAGGCATGGGGAGTACGGTGCAGCGGCCGCCACGGCTCCTGCTTACCCTGCTCGGTGACTACTGGTGGCGGCGCGCCGGGCCGCTGCCCTCGGCCGCGCTGGTGGCGCTGCTGGCCGAGTTCGGGGTCAGCGACTCCGCGGCCCGCGCGGCGCTCAGCCGCCTCACCCGCAACCAGCTGCTCGTCACGTCCAAGAGCGGCCGGCGTACCGTGGTCCGGCTGAGTGAGCGGGCCGCGCGGATACTGGATGACGGCGCCCGCCAGATCTTCTCGTTCGGCCGGAGCTCACAGCCGTGGGATGGCATGTGGAGCCTGGTGGCCTTCTCCGTTCCCGAGCAGAACCGGGCGGCCCGCGACTCGCTGCGCAAGCAGCTCCGCTGGCTCGGCTTCGCGCCGCTGTACGACGGGCTCTGGGTCGCGCCCAGGGACCGCGCGGTCGAGGTGCTCGGCCAGCTGGCCGAGCTGGGCATCAGCACGGCGACGGCCTTCCGGGCATGCACCGTCCCTGGCGTCAGCCCGGACGGCCTGCCCCAGCGCGCCTGGGATCTGGACAACCTCCGGGACAGGTATGAGCGGTTCATCGCGCACACGGGCGCGTTGCAGGAACGCACCCTCGCGGGACAGGTGTCACCGGTGGCGGCGCTCGTCACCAGGACCCGCATCATGGACGAATGGCGTGCCTTCCCTGAGCTCGACCCCGACCTCCCTGACGAGCTGCTGCCCGACGAGTGGCCCCGGGCCGCCGCGCGTGAGCTGTTCACCAGCTCCTACGACCTGCTCGGCCCGCTCGCCTCGCACCGGGTCCGGCAGATCATCGCCCGGTACAGCCCGGACCTCGCCCGGCACGCGGCGCACCACAGCTCCGAGCCGCAGACCACCCCGGTCGCTGGCGCCGAGCCGGTTGGCGCCGCGCAGGCATAGGTCGCTGCGGCGGCACAATCGGCGCGCCGCATTGTTGGGCTCAGCCCACAATGACCGCCGGGCGATTGCCGCGCAGGATGACAGGCAGGCAATCCCAGGGAGAGTCAATGAAGACCAAGGCGGCTGTCCTCCGCGAACTCGGCAAGGACTGGGAGATCACCGAACTGGACCTGGACGGGCCGAAGGCCAGTGAGGTGCTGGTGCGCTGGGTGGCGGCCGGCCTGTGCCACTCGGATGAGCACCTGCGGACCGGTGACATCCCGGTCCGCTTTCCCATCGTCGGCGGCCATGAGGGGGCCGGCATCGTCGAGGAGGTCGGGCCTGGTGTCACCAGGCTCAAGCCCGGCGACCACATCGTCTGTTCGTTCCTCCCGGTGTGCGGGCACTGCCGGTTCTGTGCCCGCGGCATGACAAATCTGTGTGACCTCGGCGCGCTGCTCTACGACAACTGCCTGCCCGATGGCACGTTCCGGTTCCACGGCGAGGGCCTCGACTTCGGCCAGATGTGCCTGCTCGGCACGTTCGCCCAGTGGGGGACGGTTTCCGAGCACTCCTGCGTCAAGATTGCCGAGGACCTGCCGCTGGAGACGGTGGCGCTGGTCGGCTGCGGCGTGCCGACCGGCTGGGGCACCGCGGTCAACGCTGGTGGCGTGCGCCCCGGCGACACGGTGGTGATCTTCGGCATCGGCGGCGTCGGCATCAACGCCGTGCAGGGCGCGGCGTTCGCTGGCGCGCAGCACGTCATCGCGGTGGATCCACTGCCCAACAAGCGGGAGATGGCGGAGCGGCTTGGCGCCACGCACAGCGCGCCGGACGCTGCCGCGGCGCAGCAGCTCATCAGCGACCTCACCGAAGGGGTCGGCGCCGACCAGGCCCTCGTCACCGTGGGCCAGATAACCGAAGACGTCATCACGGCGGCCTTCGCGGCCATCCGCAAAGGTGGCGCTGTGATCGTCACCGGGCTGGCCGGGCCAGGGCAGAAGAACATCCAGCTCCCCAGCTTCGAGCTCACCCTGTTCCAGAAGCGCATCGAGGGCGCGCTGTTCGGCGGGGGCAACCCCTTCGATGACATCCCCCTGATGCTCGACCTGTACCGGTCAGGCCGGCTCAAGCTGGACGAGCTGATCAGCAACCGGTACCGGCTGGAGGATGTCAACCAGGGCTACCAGGACCTGCTGGACGGCAAGAACGTCCGCGGCGTCATGATCATGGAACACTGACCCGCCAGCCCGGGCCCCATGATCACGGGACTTTCCCCGCACCAGGGCCGGGGAAAGTCCCGTGATCATGGCATGCCGGGCGGGTCACGCCCGCGAGCCTGCCTCCGCCAGGGCGCGGGCGACCAGGACCTGGGCCAGGTGCTCGCGGTAGCCACGGTCGCCGCGCAGGTCATCGGGGGCGTTCGTGCCCTCCGCGGCGTGGGCGGCGGCGTCCCGCGGCCCGGCGCCGCCCGCCAGCGCCCGCTCTACCCCGGTGGCCCGCAGCGGCCGCGTCCCCATGTTCACCAGGGCCACCCGGCCGCCCTGCACCGCGACGCCGACGATCGCCCAGTCGATGGCGCGGTTGGTGAACTTCTGGAAGGACCACCCGGCTGACTCCGGCTTGCGGATCCGGATCTCGGTGAGCAGCTCGCCCGGCTCCAGGGCGGTCTCGAACAGGTCGCGGAAGAACTCCCCGGCCCCGATCTCGCGGCTGCCGGCCGGGCCGCGGGCGACCAGCGTGGCGTCCAGGGCCATGACCACGGCGGGCAGGTCGGCCGCGGGGTCGCCGTGCGCCAGCGAGCCGCCGATCGTGCCCCGGTGCCGGACCTGCGGGTCGCCGACCTGCCCGGCGGCATGGGCGAGCAGCGGCAGCTCGCGGTCGAGCATGCTGGCGTGCGCCAGGTCGTGATGGCTGGTGAGAGCGCCGATCACGATCTCGCTGCCCCGGTCGTGGAGGTAACAGAGCTCGTCCACCCGGCCGATGTCCACCAGGACCTCCGGCACCGCCAGGCGCAGCTTCATCAGCGGCAGCAGTGAGTGCCCGCCGGCCAGGAACCTGGCCTCCTCGCCGTACCGGGCCGCCAGGTCCAGGGCCTCGTCGACCGACCAGGCCCGCTGGTAGCTGAAGGGTGCGGGGATCATTCCGCGCCGCCGCGCGCCGCCGCCAGGATCGCCCGGACGATGTTGTGATAGCCGGTGCACCGGCACAGGTTGCCCTCGAGGCCGGACCTGACCTGTTCTTCCGTGGGGTCAGGGTTTTCCGCGAGCAGCGAGACGGCCGCCATCACCATGCCCGGGGTGCAGAACCCGCATTGCAGCGCGTGCTCGGCGCGGAAGGCCCGCTGCATCGGATGCATCCCATCGGCGGAGTCGCTGGACAGTCCTTCCACCGTCATGACCGAGCGCCCGTCCGCCTGGGCGGCGAGCACGGTGCACGACTTGACCGACTGCCCGTCCAGCAGGACCGTGCACGCGCCGCAGGAACTCGTGTCGCAGCCCACGTTGGTCGCGGTGAGGCCGGCCACGTCGCGCAGGAAATGGACGAGCAGGGTCCGGTCCGCCACCTCGGCGGCGACAGCATTGCCGTTGACGGTCACGCTGACCTTCACTGGCTCTCCCTCGCTTGGGTGATCGCGGCCCAGACCCGGGCCGGCGTGGCCGGCATGTCGATGTGCCGTACGCCCAGGTAGCTGACCGCGTCGATGACAGCGTTCTGGGTCGCGGGCGCGGCGCCGATCGTCCCGGCCTCGCCGATGCCCTTGGCACCCAGCGGGTTGGCATCGGTCGGGGTCTCGCTGGGCAGCAACTCGAAGCTCGGCAGCTCCGCCGCGGTGATGATGGCGTAGTCGGCGAGGGTCCCGGTGAGCGGGTTGCCTTCGGCGTCGTAGATCATCTCCTCCAGCAGCGCCTGTGCCACCCCCTGGGCGATGCCGCCGTGCCGCTGCCCCTCGGCCAGCACCGGGTTGACCAGCGTCCCGGCGTCGTCCACGGTCACCTCCCGGATCAGCCGGGCCTTGCCGGTCTCCGTGTCGACCTCGGTGACCGCGAGATGCGTGCCGAACGGGAAGGTCGGCCGTCCCCCGGTGTACTCGACCGCGGCCACCAGGCCCTCGGGCCCCGCGTGGGCGGCCACGTCGGCCCAGCTGTGACCGCTCGCCGGGTCTCCGCGGACCTGCCAGGTCCCGCGCTCGGTGTCCAGCTCCAGGTCGGCCTCGCTGACCTCGATCAGGTCGGCCGCGACCCGGCGGGCCTGTTCCTTGACCTCGAGCGCGGCCTGGTGCACGGCTACCCCGCCGAGCTGGAGCGACCGTGACGCGTAGGTGCCGACGCCCTGCGGGATGACATCGGTGTCGCCGTGCACCACGGTGACTCGTGCCATCGGGATGCCCAGCTCGGCCTCGACGAGCATGGCCCAGGCCGTGTGGTGGCCCTGGCCGTGCGCGGAACTGCCGGTGTAGACGGTGGCCGTGCCGTCACCGTGCACGACGAGCCGGGCGGTCTCCCCGGCGGCCGCGTCGGCCGCGGTGATCTCCACGTAGCTGGCCAGCCCGAGGCCGAGCTGCAGCACGTCCCCCCGCGCGCGCCGTGCTGCCTGCTCCGCCCGCAGCTCGGCGTAGCCCGCGGCGGCCAGCACCGCCTCCAGCGCCGCGGCGTAGTCTCCGGTGTCGTAGACGGCCCCGCTCGCGGTGGTGAAGGGGAACGCCCCCGGCGCGATCAGGTTGACCCGGCGCACCTGCGCCGGGTCCATGCCGATCTCCGCCGCGAACAGGTCGACGGCCCGCTCGATCGCGGCCGTTGCCTCCGGCCGCCCGGCGCCGCGGTAGGCGGAGATCGGCGTCGTGTTGGTGACCACCACCCGGAACGCGGTCGCCGTGGCCGGGATGTCGTACGGGCCGGCCGCCATCAGGCTGGTGAGGCCGGGCAGGAAGCCGCTCAGCCGGGGATAGGCCCCGGTGTCCTGGACGATGTCCAGCCGGTAGGCGAGGATGCGGCCGTCCGCGGTGCCGCCGATCGTGATGGCCTGCCGCTGGGCGCGGCCATGAGTCATCCCGACCAGGTTCTCGCTGCGCGTCTCGGTCCAGCGGAGCGGCCGCCCGGCCCGCCTGGCGGCCCAGGCGACCGCGACCGCGTCCCGGTCGACGCCGATCTTGGCGCCGAACCCGCCGCCCACATCGGGGGTGATCACCCGGATGACGGCGGGATCCAGCCCGAGCTGGCCGGCCAGGATGAAGCGGGAGAGCTGCGCGTTCTGCGTGCTCACCCAGAAGGTCAGCCTGCCGTCCGCCCACCGGGCGGCGGCGGCACGGCCCTCCAGCGGTACCGGCGCCAGCCGCTGGTTCTCGATGGTCCGCCTGACCACCACGGCGCAGTTGTCGAAGGCCGCCTCGTCGGCGGGCTGGCCGGCGGTCACCGCGACGTTCGACCCGGCCGCGGGGAACAGCAGTGTCCCGCTCTCCAGCGCGGCACTGACGCCCACCACCGCGGGCAGCGGCGCATAGTCCACGCTGACCAGGTCGGCGGCGTCCTCACCCTGGTAGCTGTCATCGGTGAGCACGATCGCCACCGGCTCGCCGACATACCGCACCCGCTCGCCGGCCAGCAGCGGCTCGGTGAACGGGCCGCCGAGCGGCACCGGCGCGCCTTCGCCGCCGCCCCCGCCCTCGTCCGCCGGAGGAGGCGGCGGCAGGTCGTCCAGATCCTGGGCGGTGAACACGGCGACGACTCCGGGCGCGTCCAGCGCGGCGGAGACGTCCACGCCGGTGATGAGCGCGTGAGCCATCGGGCTGCGCACGAAGGTGACCCGCGCCGCGCCGGCCAGTTCCGGCACCCGCAGGTCATCGACATAGGTGCCGCCGACGGTCAGCAACCGCGGGTCCTCGGTACGCACCACCCGGGTGCCCAGGATGCTCACATGACCTCCCTCGCCTTGGCTGGGCTCAGCATGCGGCAGCGGCCCGCGGTTGGCATCGGCGAATGTCACAAGCTCCCGGGCGTCCCGTTGTGCCCAGGCTACGACCGTCGCGCTCCAGCAAGAACAACCTGGTCAGCTCATCGTGGCCAGCAGCGGGCCTACCGCCGCCACGTCGTCCTCCGCCGCGGTCAGCAGCACGCCGCTGACCAGCGGGCGCCCCTCGCGCAGCAGCCCCGCGCAGAGGTCGAGCCCGGTCTCGCGCGCCGCGCGCCGGCCAGCATGCTCCATCGCGCGGAGCGTGCTCGCGGGAATGTTCACCTCCGGCACCTCATGCGCCAGGTAGTCGGCCTCCTCGAAACTGCGCAGCGGCGAGACCGAGAGCAGGACAGGCACCCGGGTGTCCGTGAGCGCTTCCACCATGTGCCGCAGCGTGTCCAGTTCATAGACCGGCCTGGTGACGAGGAACTGCGCGCCAGCCTTGACCTCAGCCCTGGCCCGGGCGACCTCCGCCGTGGCATCCTGCGCGCCCGGGTTGATCCGGCTCCCGATGCAGAAGGAGGTGGTCGTGGTCAGCGGCAGGCCGTCGAGGTCACGGCCGGCGTTCAGGCCCGCGAGCAGGGCGACGAGGCCGAGCGAGTCCACCTCCCATATCCCGTCCACCGCCGGGTAGTCACCGAGCACCGGCGGGTTCCCGGCCTCGCAGATGACCCCGCGGATGCCGAGCGCGTGCGCACCGAGCAGGTCGGCCTGGAGCGTCATGATGGTCTTGTTCCAGGTCGTCATCGTGACGATGGCTTCCACGCTGGCGCGGGCCTGCAGGTGCAGTGCCATGCCGAGCGAGTCGCGGTGCGCGCGGGGGTCCTCCGCCGCGGTGACCGCGAACAGCCCCACGCCCTGCTCGCGCAGGGCGATCACGGTATCCGTGGTCTGGCTGACGGCACCGTCGTCCGGGGCGGGTATCTCGGCCGCGATGACGAACTGGCGGCTGGCGAGCCGGGTGGCAAGGCCGCTGGTCCCGGCGCCCGCGTGGTCTCCCGCGGGCTGGCGCTGCCGCGGCACGGCGACGGCGTGCGGACTGGCCGCCGCCAGGTCGGCGAGGCTCGCCGCGGCGGCTTCGATGTGCGTCGGGGTCGTCCCGCAGCACCCGCCGACCAGCGCCGCTCCCGCTTCCGCGAAGCGGCGCAGGTAACGGGCGAAGTAGCTGCCGTTGATGCTGAACTCGAAGTGACGCTGGCCGACCCTGCGCGGCTGCCCGGCGTTCGGCTGGGCGCTCACCGGCAGCGAGCTGTACTGGACCAGGTTCTCCACCACGGCGAGCATGCGCTGCGGCCCGGTGGTGCAGTTGCTGCCGAGCATCACGACCGGCAGGTCACCGAGCACCGAGGCGACCTCGTGCGGCGTCTCCCCGCCCAGGGTGCGCCCGTCGTCCGCGAAGGTGGCCTGCGCGACGATGGGCAGGTCGCAGACATCACTCGCCACGGCGACGGCCTCAGCGAGTTCGTCGAGATAACCGAACGTCTCCAGGATGAGCAGGTCGACGCCTTCGGCGGCGAGCGCGCGCACCTGCTCGGTGAGCACGTCGACCCGCTCGGCCGCGCCCACCTGGCGGCGCTGCCGCGCGGTCACGGCGGGGGAGACCGCACCCGCCACGAACACCTGGCGGGTTGCCTGCCCGCTCGCCTCGCGGGCGATCCGCACCGCCGCCCGGTTGATCTCGTCGACCTCGTCCGCGCAGCCGTGGTCCGCGAGCCACAGCCGGTTCGCCCCGAAGGTGTTGGTCTGGATGACGTCGGCGCCCGCGGACACGTAGCTCTCGTGAATCGTGGCGACCAGCTTGGGGCTGGAGAGGTTGACCTCGGGCAGCGCGCGGTCCAGCGCGCAACCCGCGGCGTGCAGCATCGTGCCCATCGCCCCGTCGCAAAGGAGCAGCCGCTTCCCGAGCGCGTCGGTGAATCCGGTCATGGCGCGTCCCCTAGCGCATCGAGGATCTCCAGCGCCACCTGCGTGGTGAGCCGGTCGGTGTACTTGTCCAGGGACAGCCCGGTGATCTCCTCGATCCGCCTGACCCGGTAGGCGACGGTGTTGGGGTGGACATGCAGGAACCGCGCCGCGCGCTGCGGGCTGCTGTTCTCGCGCAGGTAGCAGGCCAGCGTGGTCAGGTACTCGCCGCGCCGGTCGCGCTCCGCCCGGGATAGCTTGCCGAGCACGTCGTCCGCGAAGGACCGCAGCTCGGACAGGTCTGGCACCTGGAGCAGCAGCCGGTGGATGCCCAGGTCCTCGAAGGCGGTGACGGTGCCGGCCCGGCCGAGGCGGCGCAGCGTCTCCAGGGTCCGGTGCGCCTCCTCGTACGACCGGGCGATCTCCCGCGGGCTCCGGCACGTGCCGCCGATCCCGATGACCGCTTTCGTGTCCGGGAAGAGCTCAGCCAGGCGGGTGAGGCAGGTCGCGGCGAGCCGGCGCACGCCGGAGTCGGCGGCGTGCTGCGCATCGGCGGCCGCGGCGATGAGCACCACCTCCGACTCCCGGGCCGAGATGATCACGTCTGGTGCGCGGGTGGCGAAGAAATGCTCGATGACGTCCCGGATCCGCTGCCGCGCCGCGTCCGCGTGCTGCGGCGTCCGGGTGAGCGGCACGTCGAAGGCGATGGCCAGGACATTGTGGTCGCACCCGGGGTCGTAGCCGAGGTGCGCGGCCCAGCGCCCGGTCTCGCTGTCGTCGCGGCCGCGGCCCAGCAGCAGGCCTTCCACGAGGTCGTCCCGGACGCGCCGGGCGTCCGCGGCGACCACGTGCTCCCGGCCGAGGATCACCCCGCAGATCGTGGCCGCGTGCTCGGTGACCAGGAGGCGCATGTCCTCCTCCGCGTCCTTCTCCGCTGGATCCATGGTGAGCAGGTGGGCCGGCACCTCGTCGCCGACCAGGATGGGCGCGACGATGATGGCGGGCATCCCCCCGACGCTGGGCAGCCAGAGCGGCCGGTGACCTTGCCGGGAAGCCCGCAGCACCTGGCCCAGGCGGGGGTGCACCACGGCCTCGCGGACCATGTCCGCGGCTTTCTCCGGCGGGGTGCCGGGGGATGCCGCCGCGATGACGTCCATCACCGGGCTCACCACGGCCACCGTGGCCGCCGTCCGGTCGGCGATCAGCTGGGTGACGCTGGCGAGGTCGGCGTCCTGCAGCGCCAGGCCGGACAGCTGCCGGTACACCGTGACCAGCTCACGCAGCACCATGTTCTCCCGGCCCAGGTCCCGCTGGCGGCCGGGATTGACGACATGACCGGCGGCAGCCGGAAGCCTGTCTGTCATGATTAACCAGCATATGGCCGGAGCGCAGATCTGACGTTGTGCTGAGGCCACAAAGTCCGGGATCATCCTTGGATATCTGGTGCGTTCGCCGGGAAGCACCTTGACAATCGAGAAGGATCCCGCGCACATTTCAGGGAAGTTAACACGACCATGGTCACCAGCTGACCGCCCGGAGCATGCCCCCCGGGCGGCCAGCCGGGAAGGCGGCGTGGATGCTCGAGTACCGGGATGTCTACGCGGGTGGCCGTCTGCTGCCCTCCGCGTCGCTGGAGGCCGTCACGGTGGCCAACCCGGCGACCGAGGAGATCGTGGGTGCCGCTCCCGCCGCTGTGCCGCAGGACGTCGACACCGCGGTGCGCGCGGCGCGGCTGGCGTTCGACACCGGCCCCTGGCCCCGGGTGGACCAGGCGGAGCGGGCCGCCGCCATGGACCGCCTGGCCATGGCGCTCGAGGCGCGGGCGCAGGACACCGCGCGGCTGGTGACCGCGGAGATGGGCATGCCCATCAACGTGTCCCGGGTGCACAACGCGGAGGTGCCGGTCACCATCCTGCGGTACTACGCCGCGCTGGCCCGCGCGCTCCAGCCCGAGGAGATCCGGGCCGCGGTCAACTTCCGTGGCCACACCATGATCCGGCGCGAGCCGGTGGGCGTGTCAGCCGTGGTGGCGCCGTGGAACTACCCGCTGGCGATTGCCTTCTCGCAGCTGGCTCCGGCGCTGGCGGCCGGCTGCACGGTGGTCCTCAAGCCAGCCATGCAGACCTCGCTGAGCGCCTACATCCTGGCCGAGGCTTTCGAGGCGGCGGACTTCCCGCCGGGCGTCTTCAACCTGGTGACCGGCAGGCATGAGGTGGCCGAGATGCTCGCCCGGCATCCGGGGGTGGACAAGGTCGCCTTCGCCGGGCCGGCCTCCATCGGCCGCCGGATCGCCGCCGCGTGCGGTGAGACGCTCAAGTCGGTGAACCTGGAACTCGGCGGGAAGTGCGCGGCGATCGTGCTGCAGGACGCTGATCTCGGCGCGGCGTGCACCGCCCTGGGCCTGCTGGCCTTCGCCAATGCCGGGCAGACCTGCTTCGCCGCCTCCCGGGTGCTGGTGCCCAGGTCCCGCTATGAGGAGGCGCTGGCGGGGCTGGCCGGCGAGGCGACGGCCAGCGTCATCGGCGACCCGATGTCCGCGGACACCACCATGGGGCCGCTGGTCAGCCCCGATCACCGGGCGGGTGTCGAGTCCTACGTGGCGGCTGCCACGGCCGGCGGCGCGCAGGTCCTGTCCGGCGGGCGGCGGCCCGCCGCGCCGGTCCGCGGCTACTACTACGAGCCCACCGTGCTGGCGGGCGCGGCCGGTGCCGAGATCACCACCCGGGAGGTCTTCGGGCCGGTGGTCACGGTGATCCCGTACGCGCGGGAGTGCGAGGTGGTGGCGATCGCCAACGACTGGGGCTGCGGCCTGGCCGGCAGCGTGTGGACCTCGGACCGCGGCCATGGGCTGGACATCGCGCGGCGCATCCACGCCGGGACGTTCGGCGTCAACCTGTACGTCCCGGACCTGGGTTCCCCGTGGGGCCACCAGGCCAGCGGGCAGGGCAGCACCTATGGCCCGGAATGCCTCGCTGCCTACCTGAAACCCAGGTCGGTGTTCCTCCCTGAGCCGGCCCCGCCCATGATCGGCCCTGCTCCTCAGCCGAGGCCGGCCTGGCTGCGCAGCGCCCCGGCCTTGTCCGTGCGCTCCCAGGTGAATTCAGGCTCAGCCCGCCCGAAGTGACCGTAGCTGGCGGTCTTGCGGTAGCGCGGCTTGTGCAGGTCGAGGTGAGCGCAGATCGCGCCGGGGCGCAGGTCGAAGTTCTCGGCCACCAGCCCGCGGATCGTGGCCGGGCTGACTTTCTCCGTGCCGAAGGTGTCCACCAGCAGCGAGAACGGCCGCGCGATGCCGATCGCGTAGGCGACCTGCACCTCCGCGCGGTCCGCGAGCCCGGCGGCCACGATGTTCTTGGCCACGTAGCGCGCGCCGTACGCGGCGCAGCGGTCCACCTTCGACGGGTCCTTGCCGGAGAACGCGCCGCCGCCGTGCCGGGCGAAGCCGCCGTAGGTGTCCACGATGATCTTCCTCCCGGTCAGGCCCGCGTCGCCGACCGGGCCGCCCACGACGAACCGCCCCGTCGGGTTCACGTAGAACTGCTCGCGCAGCTCCGCCGGGCGGTACAGGTCCGCCGGCAGCACCGGGGCGACGACCTGATCCCACAGCGCGTCGGGAAGCTTGTCCTCCATGCCGTCAGCGTGCTGCGTGGAGATGAGCACCTTCTCCACGCTGACCGGCCGGCCCGCGCCGTCGTAGCGCACGGTCACCTGCGTCTTGCCGTCGGGGCGCAGGAAGGGCACCAGGCCCGCGGCGCGGACCTCGGCGAGCCGTGCGGCGAGCCGGTGCGCGAGCGTGATCGGCATCGGCATGAGCTCCGGGGTCTCGCTGGTCGCGTAGCCGAACATCATGCCCTGGTCGCCGGCGCCCGCCCTGTCGTACGGGTGGTCGCTGGCGGTGATCCGCGCCTCCCGGGAGGCATCGACGCCCCGGGCGATGTCGGGTGACTGCTTGTCCAGGGCGAGGATCACGCCGACCGCGTCGGCGTCGAAGCCGAACTCGCCGCTGTCGTAGCCGATTTCGCGCACGGTGGCCCGGGCGATGCTGGCGTAGTCGAGGACCGCCTGCGTGGTCAGCTCACCCGCGATCACGATGAGGCCCGTCGTCAGCAGCGTCTCCACAGCCACCCGCGACCGGGGATCCTGCGCCAGCGCCGCGTCGAGGATGGCGTCGGAGATCTGGTCGGCCATCTTGTCCGGATGTCCCTCGGTCACCGATTCCGAGGTGAAAACGAAGCCGTCGTCATCGGCTGTGCTCATCAGGCCGTCCCTCTTTTCGTGAGTTCCTCGCGTACCTGTGCAGCCCCGGCCACCATGGCGCGCAGCTTGGCCAGTGCCACCTCAGCGGGCAGGTGGCGCAATCCGCAGTCGGGGTTGATGACCAGGCGGTCCGCCGGGACCACGTCGAGCGCGTGCCGGATCCGCGACGCGACCAGGTCCGGCGACTCCACGTCGGCCGTCTTCACGTCGATCACGCCGAGCCCGACCGGCCGGTCCCACGCGTACTGCTTGAACAGCTGCAGGTCACCCGGGCCCTTGCGGGCGAACTCGAGCACCAGCAGGTCCACCCGCGCGGCCAGCACCGCGGGGAAGAGGAAGTCGTAATGGCCTTCCCACAACGGCCTGGCGTAGCGGTTGCCGTAGCACACGTGCAGCGCCCAGGTCGCCGGGACGCCAGCGGTGACGATGTTGACGGCCTCGATGGCCAGTTCCACGGATTCCGGGTAGCCCGCGAGAAAGGGCTCGTCGATCTGGAGCAGGCGGGCGCCTGATTCCGCCAGCTCGCGCGCTGCGCCGTTCAGCCACCGCGCGAGCGCACGCACCAGGTCGGCGGGGTCGGGATAGGCCGTGTTCCTGATCCGGCGGGACAGCGAGAACGGGCCGGTGAACGAGAACTTGACCGGCCGCTCCGTCTGCTCGACGGTGAACGCGAAATCCGCGGCGAGGCCCGGGCCGTTGCCGTCCGCCTCGGGGATCGGCCGGGTCAGCGCCGCGTCGTAGTAGTCGTAGTAGTCGGTCTTGGCCCGGTGCGGGATGTCCACGCCCGGGATGCGGACCAGCAGGTAGTCGATGTCGTTGTCGCGGCGCAGTTCCCCGTCGGAGACGATGTCGATGCCCGCGAGTTCCTGGTCCTTGAGCGCGGCCTTGATGGCCACGTTGTGGATTTCGGACAGGTGCTGCGCGCTGATCCGGCGCTGGTAGAAGTCGGTCTTCAGCCGCCCGAGCCACTCCGGGACGGAGTACGAGCCGACCACCGTGGTCGGCAGCAGGGTGGCCCGCGGCAGCCCGGCGAGCGGGCGGCCGGACTCTGCCACGCTGCCGGTGGCCGGGGTGCCGGTGGCCGGGGTGCCGGTGGCCGGGGTGCGGGTGGCCGGGGTGCGGGTGGCCGGGCTGCGGGTGGCCATCGCGGTCAGTCCCGTACCTGTGCGGTGAGCGTCTTGACGTTGGCTCCCGGGCGGGCGGTGAACGGCGCGATCTGCACGTCGAAGCCGCGCCGGTTGCCCAGGAGCTGGAGCAGCGGCCCGTTGACCCAGTTCACCACCGAGCCGTCGTACTTGCCGGGCCCGTAGAACCCGGAATGGTACTGGCCCGGCTCGGTGAGGAAGAGGTCGTGGCAGAGCAGCCGGCCGAACGGGTGCAGCAACGGCAGGGTGTCGGCGAAGCTGGCCAGCGCGCCGTTGCTGACATGCATCCGGATGTCGCCGCTGTTGCCCAGCAGCGGGCGCAGGATCTCCCCGGTGAACGACGGTGCGACGCGGTAGGCGTCGAGTCCGTCGAGCGGCACGTACCGCTCCTGCAGCCGCAGTGCCGTCCAGGCCGCCCGCCAGAGCGACACCGCCTGGCCCGCGTCACCGAAGCGCTCCGGTGCGGCCTCCGCGAGCAGGTCCGGTCCCAGCCGGAGCAGCCGGTGGATGACGGCGCCAAGCTCGCCGGCCGGGATCTCGTGCTGGCCGGCGATCGTGGCCGCATCCTCGTCGGGAAGGTAGGCACGCACCTCGATCAGGTACGGGCGCCCCTGGATGCTGGCCACCTCGTCGGCCGGGAGGTTGTCGTAGACGTTGGAGACGTAGACCAGGAACGTCTTGCCTTGCAGGAAGCCCAGGCTGACCGAGGGGCGGGTCGCGTCCAGCGCGATCGTGGAGACCCGGTCGCGGTGGGCGCCGACCGCCTCCCGGGCGCGATCCAGGACGTGGGCTGAGTAATCACCCATCAGGTAGTGCAGCCGCCGGTAGTAGTCACGCCGGTGCGCCCGGTCAACCGCGGCGAACACGTCCAGCCAGGTGCGGGCCTGGTTGCCGTTGCCGACGCCGAGTTCGACGACGTACAGCTCCTCGGGCAGCGCATGGCGCGCGTCCAGTTCGTCCCATACCCGGAACAGCTCGAGAATCAGTTCCCGCACCGCGTCGGTGTTGCGCGCATCGCTGGCGCCGCCGGGCAGCGCCTGCTCGTACTCCCGCCCGGTGAACTCCTCCCAGCGCTTCAGCGCCTGCCAGTAGAGCGTGTTGAAGCGCCAGATGCAGCTTTCGCTGGCGGGCACCCAGGGCTCCAGGACGGTCCGGCCCGGCTGCGCCTGGCTCGCGTGGTCGGCGAGTGCCGCCTTGATCGTCATCCCCAGGTCCGCGTCGCCGCAGCGGCGCAGGTCCACGGCTATCTCCAGGGATGCCTCCGCGGCCGGCCCGGTGGGGGCCTGGACCGCTCCGGGGCCGCTCCCGTGCGGGCGTTCGGCCAGTACCGGCCGGCAGCGGACCGGTTCGGCGAAGTTGTTGCGGTACTGGATCCAGTCGCAGACCACCCGCAGCGTGGCCAGATCGACGTCCGTGCCGCCCTGTGCTTCGGCGATCAGCGCGTCGAAGAGCGGCGCCAGCGCGGCCGGGACGTTCAGCGGGCTGCTGCCGCGCAACTTCGCGACGGGATGGATATCAATGTGCACGGCCGCTCCTCCCGCCCGGTGCGCCCGTGGCCCGGCCGCTGCCGTCCGGCGCCGCGGCAGTCGGCGGTGGCTCCTGGCGCCGCGGGATTCCCGCGGCGCGCACGATCTCGGGGACGACCTGCTCAGCGCCCGGCACCATCACGTGGATGCCGCTGACTCCCGGGATCGCCAGCACCTGCTGGGCGATTTCGGCGCAGATCCGCAGGCCCTCGTCGGCCACCCGGTCAGCCGGCCCGCCGGTCAGCCGCCGCGCGATCTCGTCGGGGACGTACACGCCGGGCACGTTGGCCCGCATGTGCTGCAGCGCCCGTAGCGAGCGGATGGGCCCGATGCCGGCCAGCACCCGGCAGCGCTGGTCCAGTCCGAGATCGCGGATCTCGGCCATCCACTGGGCGAACGCGGCGACGTCGAAGACGTACTGGGTCTGCACGAACTCCGCGCCCGCGGCGACCTTCTTGCCGAGCCTGGCGGCACGGAACCGGGTCGGCGGGGCGAACGGGTTCTCCACCGCGCCGATGAGCCAGGACGGCGGCGGGTCCAGCCGCCGGCCGGACATCAGCCGGCCCTCGTCGCGCATGGTGCGCGCGGTCCACAGCAGCTGGGTGGAGTCGATGTCGAACACTGGCTGTGCTCCCGGATGATCCCCGAACCGAGGGTGATCACCGGTCATCAGCAGAACGTTGGGGATGCCAAGAGCGGATGCCGACAGCAAGTCGGACTGAAGCGCGATGCGGTTACGGTCCCGGCAGGTGAGCTGCATGACCGGCTCGACGCCGGCCGCGAGCGCCAGCAGGCTGCCGCCCCAGCTGGACATCCGGACGAAGGCGCTCTGGTTGTCGGTCACGTTGACCGCGTCCACCCAGCCACGCAGTGGCTCGAGCTTGCGGCCGATCGCGTCCGGGTCGGCGCCCCGCGGCGGGCCGATCTCGGCGGTCACCGCGACTTCACCCGCGGCCAGGCGGCTGCGCAGGACCGGGCGGCCAGCGGGGTCGGCGCTGCCGTTGGGCGGCCAGCCCGGGGCGCCGGTCACGGCTCTCCCGCGGCCAGCGAGGCCGCAGGCACCGACGGCACGGGCCGGGAGATCTCCGGCGCAGCCGCCAGGCCGTCGTTCGCGGTCCACAGCTCGCCGTCACGGCCCTGCCAGTAGTTGACCCACGAGCTGCGCCCCCAGCGCCGGTGGTCGAGGGGGCGCTGCAGCAACCGCAGGTCAGCGGTGCGGCCGTGGCGCTCGGCCCGCTCGTATGCCGCCACCCAGACGCACCGGACGTCCGGGTAGACCTCGCACGAGCCGTCCATCCCGACGCCGCCGCAAGGGCCGTTGCGCAACTGCTTGGGGCAGGTCTGCGGGCACGCGTACCCGGTGACCGGCAGCGCGCACTGACCGCACATCCGGCAGCCGAAGATCGCGCTCTTCGCCGTCTTCTCGCCGGCGGTGAAGAGCCAGTAGGCCGCCGGGAACGCCTCGAGCCTGCGGGCGAGCCAGTGGTAGAAGCGGTTGGGCACCAGCAGCCCCTGGACGCGGTACGTCAGCCCCGGGGGCAGCCAGGGCCGCCGCGGCCGTGGCCAGGCTGCGGCCGATGCGCGGCGGCCAGGCCGGCGGCGCGCCGCCGGGGCGTTGCCCGCATTCGTCACCGTCAGCTCCTTCCCTGAGCCGCTGGAAGCGTGGTGTCAGGCGAAGACGATCGTCTTGTTCTGGTGGACGATCACCCGGTCCTCCAGATGCCAGCCGACCGCGCGGGCCGCCGCGGCCCGTTCCACGTGGCGGCCGAGCCGGCGCAGGTCCGCCGCGGAGCACCGGTGGTCGACCCGGACGATGTCCTGCTCGATGATCGGCCCGGCGTCCAATTCCGCGGTGACGTAATGGGCGGTCGCGCCGATCAGCTTGACGCCATGGTCAGCGGCTTGCTGGTAGGGGTTGGCGCCGACGAAAGCCGGCAGGAAGCCGTGATGGATGTTGATAATCGGAGGCGTGAATTCAGCCAGGAAGCGCGGTGAGAGGATCCGCATGTAGCGGGCGAGGATGACCAGGTCGATGCCGCTGGAAAGCAGCTCGAGCTGGGCGTCCTCCGCGCCGGGGTTCTCGCGTGTTACCGGGACGTGATGGAACGGTATTCCCCACCATGCGGCGACTTCCGCGACATCAGGATGGTTCGAGATAACCATCCTGATGTCGGCTCTCAGTTCACCCCAGTGGACTCGCGACAGGATTTCCTGGAGGACATGGTCAGCCTTCGACACCATGATGGCCACGCGCTTGCGATCACTGGCCCTGGTCATGGTCCAGCGCATCGAGGCCGGGCCGGCCACCTCGGCGAACCCCTCCGCGAGGTCGCCGGAACGGCGGGCAGCGCCGCTCGTGTGGAATTCGAGCCGGAGAAAGAAGGTCCCGCCGAAAGGGTCGGTGGAATATTGCTGCGACTCGGTGATGTTCGCGCCGTGGGTGGCGAGGAAGTTCGACACGGACGCGACAATGCCCGGCCGGTCCGGGCACGTGATCAGCAGGCGCGTGATCTCCGCGTCCCGCCCGTCGGCCGGTCGAGTCGCGGGTGACGTGCCCGTTCTGCGGGAAAGCCTGACGGTGGTTTCCACGCTGCCTCCGGACATGTGCCTCGAGCACGCTCTCGTCCGCCGGTGGGACCGGCAGGTGCATCGAGTGTGCAATGCGCGGTTGGCTTAAGGCACCAGGTAGCGGCACAAGCTTGTTCGTCACCAGTTTGTGATTAGGCACAAACCCCCTGCCCCCTGCCCCCTGCCCCCTGCCCCCGTGGCCCGGCGTTGCGGCGTCCATGTTCGACACCCTGGTCACCCACCTAACACCGTGACCCTCGTCGCCGGCTCCTGGACTATGTCACGACCGCTCGGGGCGGTGGCGGGTCCGGTAGGCGGCGACGTTGGTGCGGTTCGCGCACGCGGTGCCGCAGAACCGCCGGGACCGGTTCTTGGACAGGTCGATGTGCACGTTGTCGCAGTTCTCCGCGGCGCACCGGCGCAGCCGCTCCAGCTGCCCGGAGCGGATCACGTCGGTGAACGCCATCGCCGCCTCGACGGCCATCCGGTCGGCCAGCGGCGCGTCAGCGGGCGTGGCATGCAGGTGGTAATCCCAGCCGTCGTGCTTCACCAGCTGCGGCAGCGCGTTCGCCTCGCGCAGCAGCGCGTTGACCAGGCCGGCCGCCTCGTCGGTGTTCATCGCCCACAGCCGTGCCAGCCGGGGGCGCAGCCGGCGGACGGCGTCCAGCTCGGCCCGGTCGTGGGTGCGCTCGCCAGTCCACCGCCAGGTGGCCACGAAGCGGTCGAGGGCGGCTTCGTCGGGGAGTTGCTCGGTGCCGTCGCGGCCGGTGTTGACCAGGGCCGCGGCTGCCGCCAGGGCCACCTCGGTGTCATGGGCAAAAAGCACCTTGACTCCTTTCGCGCCGCACGGCTAGTGTCACTAGCGTAATACGTTTTACCACTTACATCGGTCTCGCCGCCTGCAGGAGCGCCGCAATGACTGTCGCTGGAGCCCGTGCCACCCGTGGAGCCCGGGCCGCCCGTGCTTCTGGGGCCGCCCGTGCTTCCCGTGCTTCCCGGGCCGGCCGGGATGGCCCTGGCCTGGCCCTCGCCATGTTGTCAGCGGCAACCTTCGGCACCTCGGGAACGTTCGGCTCGTCGCTGATCGATGCTGGCTGGAGCCCAGCCGCCGCCGTGACCACCCGGATCGCCGTCTCGGCGCTCGTGCTCACGGTTCCCGCTCTGGTGCAGTTGCGCGGCCGGTGGGCACTGCTGCGCCGGGGGGCGGGACGGGTGGCCGCCTACGGTCTCATCGCCGTCGCTGGCTGCCAGCTGTTTTACTTCAACGCGATCCAGCGGATGCCGGTCGGCGTGGCCCTGCTGCTGGAGTACCTTGGCGCGGTGCTGGTGGTCGGCTGGCTGTGGCTGCGTCACGGCCAGCGGCCCAGGCGGCTCACCGTCGTCGGCGCGGTCACCGCGATCGCCGGCCTGGCGCTGGTGCTCAATCTGGCCGGATCGGCGCGGGTCGATCCGGTCGGCGTGATGTGGGGCCTGCTGGCAGCCGCTGGCCTCGCCATCTACTTCCTGCTCTCCGCGGCCGACGACGGGGAGCCGCTGCCGCCCATCGTCATGGCGTGGGCCGGGATGTGCGTAGGCGCGGCAGCCCTCGCCGGGCTTGGCGGGCTGGGCGTGCTGCCGATGACCGCCACCACCAGCGATGTGGGCATTCTCGGCCACCGGGTCAGCTGGGTAGTGCCGGTGCTGGGGCTGTCGCTGGTGGCGGCGGTGGTCGCTTATGTCGCGGGCATCGGCGCGGCCCGCCGCCTGGGGGCCAAGCTCGCCTCGTTCATCGGCATGGCCGAGGTGCTGTTCGCGATCCTGTTCGCGTGGCTGCTGCTCGGCCAGCTGCCTTCCGTCATGCAGTTCCTGGGCGGCGCTTTCATCCTCGCCGGTGTCACGCTGGTGCGGGTCGACGAGCTATCCGGCCGCCGGGCGCCGGCCAGGAGCCCCGGGCCGGCAGATGATGAGCCGGTTGCGCCGGCCCGGTGCTGAGCCTCAGCCTGCTCAGTCCCAGCGAGCTCAGTCTCATGAGTTCCGCTTCGCCAGCTCGGGGACGGCCGGCGCCGGGGGGATCTCCGGGCGCCGGCGTACCCGGGCCAGGGCGTGCTGGATCATCGAGACTGCCAGCGCCACAGTGACCACGGACGCGAGCGCGGTGGCGATGTTCGTGCCGACCATGTGCCGGGTGGTCGAGATGCCGGCGAAGTAGGCGGGCGGGATGAACGCGAGGATGGCGCACCCGGTCATGCAGAGCACCAGGACGGCGCCGTCCCGGTGCCAGGCCATGCCGCGCCGCAGGGCCAGCACGGCGATCGCGACGGCTGCCAGCACTGCCCACAGCGGGACCAGCCATAGCAGGCCCAGGCCCGGCGGGAGCCGATGCACCAGCCAGGTGAGCACCACCACCCGGGAGTCGAGCGTGCTCTTCGGATAGCCGGCCGATGGCGGGTAGTCGCCCAGGGTGGTGACCCGGAATTGCTGGGCGAAGACAGCCGCCTGCTGCCCGACGCTGATGATGGTGCCCGGATGAGTCAGCAGGTACCGTGCGATGTTGCCATCGGTCAGCTTGTCTTCATACCTGGCGTACAGCGGGTTGTTGCGGACCGAGCCTCTGTCCCAGTAGTAATGCCCGGCGTACCTGGCCCAGCTGGCTGGCAGCCCGAGCGCGCGCAACTCCGCCGGTGCGGTGGCACGCTTGGTGACGATGTCAGTGAAGATCATGTCCACGGCCTGGATGTGGTGCAGCCGCTGCCCGTACGGGCTCGCGTAGTCCCACAGTGCGTAGCCCCCGGCCAGCACCGCCAGCAGCCCGGCGACCGCGACCGCCGCGCGCGCCTGGCGGGTCCTCAGCCGCTGCAGCCCGCGCCCGCGGCTCCAGTCCGCGCTGGCCAGCACCACGGTGAGGCAGATCGGCGCGGCCAGGACCAGGTACTGCTCCTTCGACAAGATCGCCAGGAATCCTCCCGATCCGGCCAGGACCAGGCCGAACACCGTCTCGCGCCAGCCCCGGCCCAGGTACACCACGCCCGCCGCGACCAGCACCAGGCCGACCAGGGCAGCGGGCTCACTGAACGGGCTGGCAAAGACGTCGAAGAACGCCGCGTCCGCGATGATCAGCCAGGCGGCAGCGGCCACCAGCAGCTGGGCACACAGCCTCAGCCGCAGGCCGGTCGCCAGGCTCGCGATCCCGACTGAGGCCAGCACGCACATCAGCACACCGAGTGCGATCAGGTTCAGCATGCCGGGCAGGCCGAAGACCGGCGTCAGCAGCCTGGTCAGTTCCAGCGGCACGACCTCGGACGACGGGTACGGGGAACGGCCCGCGCAGCTCTTGAGCGAGACGTACTCGAAGTAGATGTAACGGAAGAACCGTGGGTCGCCGTGTGGGACGACCGGCCCGGCGCCCAGTCCGCACATCAGCCGGGGGCCATCGCGGTTATCTGACTGGCCGACCGGCACCGGTACCAGAAGGCGGATCAGGAACAGGCCCAGCGAAAGGCCGAAGATCGACAGCCAGCGGGGTGCCGAGCCGGGCAGACGGCGGGCAATTGACCGGGCGGTCCGGGCGCCTGGCGGCACCGCAGTGTTGCCACGCCTCATCGCCGAGGGCACGTCCTGCCCCGGACCATCATTGGCAAATTCATTCGTTGCCAGCTCGTCGCCAGGCACGAGGTCAACCTCTCAGCGCTCCGACTTTTCCCCAGCCCACCTCGTCCAGGATTGCGTGCCACCTGTGCGCGAGTACGGGGAGTACAGACCCATGTACGGAGCGACATTAGCAGGCGGCGTTAGCGTCAGGTGCCCATCTGCCCGTCCCGCACGCCATTATCCGCTGCGGCATGCTGGTACCCCAATGATTTGCGTTGATTTGACTGAAAGCGGGGGGTCGGCGGTAAAAATAGGTGCGGTTGGGGTTGAATAGGATTTATGGGAATTTGTGAATAGGTCAGCAATGCGCCGGGTCGGATTCCGTTGCGTCAGTTGCCGGGGATCGCCAGCATCCGTGGGCCGCCCGGCCCCCCGTTGACGGCCGGGGCCGGCCGGCGTTGGGGCCGGAGGTCGGCCGGGCAGCGGCCGAAAGCCACCCCCGGAGAACAGCGAGCAGGACGCTACAGTCCTGCTGGAGGTGAGCACAATGGATTGGCTGATCATCGTGGTGGCCGGGCTGTTCGAGACAGGGTTCGCGGTCCTGCTCAAGCAGAGCGTCCACTTCACCCGGCTGTGGCCCACGGTCGGCTTCGCGGCGTGCGCGCTGATCAGCTTTGGGCTGCTCACCCTGGCCCTGCGCCGGCTGGAAGTCGGCCCGGCCTACGCGGTCTGGACGGGCATCGGCGCGGCCGGGACCGCGGCGGTCGGCATGGTGGCGCTGGGCGAGTCTGTCTCGATGGTCAAGCTCGTGTCGATCGCCCTGGTCCTGGCGGGCGTGGTGGGGCTCAACCTGTCCGGGGTCACTCCCTGAGCGGGCAGCCTCGTTGCGGCTTTGCCCGGCGGCTGACGTGCGGGAGCCCGGTGGGCGGGACTGATCAGCTGGCCACGGGATGTGACATCCGGCCTGCCGGGCCGGGACCTGCGGGCCTGCCGGCTGGCCCCTGCACAGCTCATCCTGAAGGGAGACATCCAGCGTCTAGCGGAGGCGGGTGGCGCGGATGGACAGCCGCGAGCCTGTGGTCCGGGCCGAGTCGCTGAGCAAGAGCTTCGGGCGCGTCCTCGCGCTGGACGGGCTCAGCCTGGACGTGCGGGCCGGGGAGGTGCTGGGCTTCCTGGGGCCGAACGGCGCCGGGAAGACCACCACGCTGCGCCTCCTGATGGGCTACCTCCGGCCTAGCGCGGGCTCGGCGCGAGTGCACGGCCTGGACTCCTGGACCGGCAGCGTCGCGGTGCACGCCCGTACCGGATACCTGCCCGGTGACCTGCGGCTGTGGCCGCGGATGAGCGCCCGGGCGATTGCCGGGCACCTGGCGCGGCTGCGCGGCCTGAACCACGACCCGGGTACCGCCGACCTCGCCAAGCGGCTCGATGTGGATCTCGACCGGCCGGTCGGCGAACTGTCCAAGGGCAACCGGCAGAAAGTCGGGGTGCTGCTGGCCCTGCTCGGCGACCCTGAGCTGCTGTTGCTGGATGAGCCGACCAGCGGACTGGATCCGCTGGTCCAGCAGGAGTTCCACCTGGTGCTGCGGGAACGCGTCGAGGCGGGGGCGGCGGTGATGCTGTCCTCGCACGTCCTGTCAGAGGTGGAACGGGTCGCCGACCGCGTGGCGATCATCCGCTCGGGCCGGCTGCTGATGCTGGAAAGCCTGGCCGGGCTGCGCCAGAAGGCCCGGCACACCGTCGAGGTGCGGTTCGGCTCGCCGCCGCCCCCGGACGCGTTCGCCGCCGTGCCGGGGATCACGGACGTGCGGCTTGACGGCAGCGTGCTCCGCTGCACCATGCAGGGGGTTGTCGATCCGCTGATCAAGACGCTGGGGCAGTACCACGTCGTTGACCTGAATTCCCGTGAGTCGGACCTGGAGGACACCTTCCTGGCCCTGTATGGGGCGGAGGCAGCCAGGTGAGCGCCATCGCCGCGGCCCGCGCCGGGCTCACCCGGCACGGCGAGATCGCGCGCCAGGCGCTGCGCGCCGGGCGGCGGTCGCTGGCCGCCTGGGCCGCGGCGTTCGCTGGCATGATCGCGATCTACGCGGTGATCTGGCCATCGGTCAGGGGAAATGCCAGCTGGCGGAACCTGTTCGACACGCTCCCGCAGACCTACCGCGCCATGTTCACCGCGAGCGGCACCATCGACCTGAGTACCCCCGCCGGTTACCTGGGGGTCGAGCTGATGGGCTTCCTCGGTCCCGCGCTGATCGCGGTCTACGCCATCACGGCCGGCTCCGCCGCGATCGCCGGCGAGGAAGACCGCGGTGGCCTGGAGGTCACCCTGTCGGCGCCCGTCTCGCGGGCGCAGGTGCTCATGCAGCGCTTCGCCGCCCTCGTGATCGGCGTCGCCGCCCTGATGACCGCGACCGGTGCCGCGATGTGGATCTTCTCCGCCATGCTTGACATGGGGCTGGGCGTGGCCGCGATCGCCTCCGGCGCCGCAGCGCTGGGGATCTTCGGCCTGTTCACCGGCGCTGTCGCCATTGCCGTCGGCGCGGCCACCGGCAGCGCGGCCGCGGCCCGCGGCGTGGCCTCGCTGGTCGCCGTGGCCAGTTATCTGATCAATGCCCTCGCCCAGGTCACCAGCACGCTGCGGCCCGCCCGGCCTGTCTCGCCGTACTACCTCGTGCTCGGCAACGAGCCGCTCGCCCACGGGCTGCGCCTCCTGGGCGCCGTGTCGGTGCTGGCCGCCGCGGCCGCGCTCGTCCTCGCCGGCGGCATCCTGTTCACCCGCCGCGACCTGGGCTGACGACGCCGGCTGACGACGAGGGGGACGCGTGATGGAAAGAATCGAAGGCGAGATCATCATCAGCCGTCCGAGGAGTCGATGCCGCGCGGCTAGCGCGGCCTGCCCACGCGGCAGGGGACTTCGGCCCGGCCGGTGCGGCCCGCTGACAGGAAACCGGTAGCGGAGATCCAGGAGGAGGGACACCCGCCTCAGTTATCCGCTGGCTGGCGGTGCCGCCCGCTCGGCCGCCCGCTCGGCCGCCCGCCAGCTGCGGCGGCACGGTTGCCGGCTGGCCGCCAAGGCAGCGGGCTTCCTCGATGGGCTGGCTCAACCGGTGCGTTCAGGCCCGGTGCGATCAGGCCTGTGCCCGGCGGACGGGCAGCACGATGAGCAGGACACCGCCTGCCGCGAGCAGCACACCGCCGGCCAGCAGGCCGCCCGCTATCCAGGGCAGGGCCGGGAGCGTCACGCCAGCGTCGGCTCGCACGGTAAGGCCCGCTGTCGCGTCGCGGTTCATCACCACGACCATCCAGTCGCCGCTGCGGGCCGTCCAGGTGAGCGTCTGCGTGCCGGTGCCGGAGACCTGCGCGGTCCAGATCCTGGCCGCCTGCGGGGCGGCCGGCGTGGCACTGCCCAGGTGGCTCGTGGTGGCAGCCGCGTTGCCGCCCAGGCCGGTCACCGTCGTGTACGCAACGCCGGACAGGTAGCGGGTAGCCGCCGCGGCCGGCGCGATGCCCACGAACACCGGCCCCGCCGTGCCGGGCGCGGTGACGTGGATGCGCACCTTGCCCACCAACGGGCCGACCCAGTCCCAGCTACCTGAACGCAGGCCGATCGTGTCGGTGGCGAGCGCGTAGCCGTTGGTGGAGTACGTCGTCGCCGCGGACGTCAGGTAGCCGTCCTGGCGCTGGGTCTGCCCCGCCCACAGCAGCGTGGCCCCGCCAGTGAGCAGGCCGACCGAGGCCAGGGCCAGTACCGAGCCGACCACGACGGAGGCGATCCGGCCGGGTGTCCAGCCGGTGGCAGCCGCGGGCGGCGGCGGCCCAGGCGGCTGCGCCTGCGGTCCCGGCTCACCTTCCTCCGTGGCCAGGCCGGCGGCGCTGCCCGAGCCCGCGCCGGGACCGGATGGCGGGACGCTGAACCGGCCGGCCGGCTCGGCGCCGCCCATGTCGAGGCGGAACGGCGGGTACTTGTCGGTCATCAGGCCCGCGTAGGCGGCGACCCGCAGCACCCAGCGGTTCAGGCCGAGCACGAAGTCGAAAATGGGCCGCGGGTAACGGCCGGTGACCAGGAGCACGATCGCGGCCACCAGGACCAGGATGCCGATCAGGCCACCGCCGGCCCAGTTGAAGTCATGGCTGCCCAGCCGCCACGCCGCCCAGGTGCCGCCGTCGACGAACAGCCCGACGATGATGTACTGCGGGATGGCCAGCAGCCACCATTTCACCAGGACGAGCCCGCGGGACAGCCGCGCAGGATATTCGATTTCCAGATGCGCCGGGTAGTCCGGCAGTTCATCGAGGCTGAATGGCGGGTACCGGTCCGTGCCGAGCGCGCCGTAGGTGTAGTACTGCACGCGCCATGTCCAGCGCAGCACGCCGACGTTGAAGTCGAAGATCGAGCGCGGATACTTGCCCGTGAACAAGATAGCGAAGAATGCGGCGATGCTCAGGACGGCGAATGCCATCCACAAGAATGCCAGGATGACGTAATGCGGGATGGCCAGGAACCATTTGACCAGCCACAGCCAGCGGGACAACCGCGGGTCAAGTGATGCCTCGACCCTTACTGGGTAGGCTTCAGCAGACATGACGAACACCCCTTTGATCACCCTATTTGCTGATGAGCTGGGTGGCGACGCGGTAGGCGGCGGCGATCGGGATGGCGAAGCCCACGCCGATGCTGCCGGACTGCTGCCCGATGTAGCCGCCGCCGACGGTGGCGATCGCGGTGGTGATGCCGACCACGCGGCCGGTGCCGTCGACCAGGGCACCGCCGGAGTTGCCGGGGTTGATCGCCGTGTCGGTCTGGATGACGTCCCGGAGTACTTCAGCGGTCCCCTGCCGGGACTGCCCGGGCAGGCCGTCATAGGGCGAGTTCTGGCTGGCCGCGCTGATGCTGCGGTGCAGCGCGGAGACGATCCCGGAGGTGACCGTCCCGGACAGCCCGAGCGGGCTGCCGATGGCCAGCACGGTGTCCCCGACGTGCAGCCCGGACGCCGTGCCGAGGCGGGCGGGCACTGCCCCGGACACGCCGATGGCACGGATCACCGCGATGTCGGCGGCCGGGTCCTGGCCGATGATGGCCGCGTTCTTGGACTGGCCGCTGGCGAAGGTCACCTTGATCACGCCTGCTCCGTCGGCTGCCCCCTCGATCACGTGGTTGTTGGTCATGATCGTGCCGTCGGAGCGCAGGACTATCCCGGATCCCTCACCGGAGCCGCTGGCCGTGGTCACCGTGATCGTGACCACGCTCGGCAGGGCGGCAGCGGCCACCCGCGCCAGTTCCTGGGTCGGCATGGTCGCTGTGTTCTGCCCGGCGGGTGGGGCCGATGCGGTCACCGTGGTGCCGTTCCCCGCGTAGTGCAGCGCGATCGCCGCGCCCGCGCCGCCGCCCGCGACCACCAGGACCAGCGCCGCGGCTATCGCCAGCAGGTACCGGGGTGCCCTGGAGCCTGGGCCGGGGCCGGCCGGGGTGCCCGCCTCGCCGCCCGCCGGGGGCTGGTGCCCGGCGGGCGCCGCTCCGTCGCTGTCACCGCTGGCCGGCTGCTGGCTGCCCAGGCCGGCCAGCCCTGCCTGGTCGTCTGTTGCCTGCCCCATCGCCGTGCGCCCTTCGAGGTTCTGCGTCTAACAGGCAGCGTCCCCACGGCAGCGCCTTCCCGGCAGGGGCCAACGTCCCCAGGCGGCAGGACCACAGGCATCCGCTATCTCCCCGGGTGCGTGACGCGGCCGAGCCCGATGACAGCCAGTCCCAGCCGCCCATCTGAGCGCTTGCGTGCTGGCCTCGGACCCGTCGAAACCGACGACGACGCCGTTGCGGCTCATCGCGGTCACCTCTCGCGCGTCGGCCTGCTGTGCGCTCAGCCCAGCATCCCGGCAGCCGGTGCGGCCAGGGCCCGGCGGCCCAGGACCTTCAGCCCCGCCGTGGGCGTGGCCTCGGCTTGGATCACTGAAGAAGCAGCAGGGTGTAGGTCGTGGAAGTCCACTTCGGAGATGGAAGGGTCGCCCGCGAGGAGCCATGAAATGACCTCGTCGCGGGTCATGGGAGGTGCAGATCGTTTCATCGCCGGCAACCAGCCTGCCGTGAGTAACGTCGAATGGGGCGCGTCTTGGTCCGGCCCGCTCTTCATCTTCTGACGATTGAGGTGTCTGCCATGTCCTTCTTCCGCGCGGTCAATCCGCATCTCGAGCGGCATGGGGCGGCCCGCGCAGGCTGGCTGCGGGCGGCCGTGCTGGGCGCCAACGACGGGCTGGTGTCGACCGCGAGCCTGATGGTCGGCGTCGCGGCCAGCGGCGCGGCGACTGGCGCCGTGGTCACGGCCGGGCTGGCCGGTGTCGCAGCCGGGTCTATGGCGATGGCCGCCGGCGAGTACGTGTCGGTCAGCTCCCAGGTCGATGTGGCGCGGGCGGACGAGGCATTGGAGGAGCAGGAGCTGGCCGCGAACCCGGAAGGTGAGCTGGCGGAGTTGGTTGGAATCTATGAGTCGCGGGGAGTACCGGCAGAGCTTGCCCGGCAGGTCGCGGTCGCCTTGCATGAGAACGATCCGCTTCAGGCCCACCTGCGCGACGAACTCGGGCACAGCGAGGCCACCGCAGCGCGCCCCCTGCAGGCGTCGGTGGCGTCGGCAGCCAGCTTCCTGATAGGTGGCCTGGTGCCATTCCTGGGGCTGCTTGCCCCGACTGCTGCCACCCGGATGGCGCTCATCGTGGTGGTGACCATGTGCGGGCTCGGGGCCGCTGGCGTCCTGGGCGCCAAGGCCGCGGGGGTCAGCGTGCTGCGCCCGGCGCTGCGGGTCCTGATCGGTGGCGGGCTGGCGATGGCCGTTACCGCCGCGGTCGGCCAGCTTGCCCACGTCTCGGGAATCTGACCCGTCCGCCGCCCCTGACCGGATCCCGTACCGGCCCGGCACCCGGCCGCCCTGGGATGCCATCCGTACCGGTGTGACGGGACCATCTGCTCTGCCGCCACAGCGCCGGCAGCGCGGACCATGGGACTATGGCCATGACGACGGGGCCCGGGGGACTGCCAGCCGTCGACGCGCGGGCCGGCTCGGAAGGTACCCGCATCGACCTGGACGGCGTGTGCCGCTGGTTCGGCGCGGGTGACACCGTCGTCAAGGCGGTCGACGACGTCAATCTGCACGTCGACGAGGCCGCCTTCGTCGTGGTGCTGGGCCCGTCCGGCTCGGGCAAGACCACGCTGCTCAACCTCATCGGCGCGCTGGACGCGCCCACGGCCGGGACGATCCGGCTGGACGGGCGGGATCTGACCACCGCGTCGCGAGCGCAGCGGACGATGATCCGCCGCCACACGGTCAGCTTCATCTTCCAGAGCTTCAACCTGTTCCCCGGGCTGACCGCGCTGGAGAACGTCCAGTTCGGCGCCGATGTGGCCGGCCGGGCCGATGCGCAGGACGTCGCCCGGGAGGTGCTCGGCCAGGTCGGGCTGGGCGAGCGGGCACCTCATTTCGCGCACCAGCTGTCCGGCGGGGAGCAGCAGCGGGTGGCCATCGCCCGCGCTCTGGCCACCGGCAACCCGATCCTGCTCGCCGACGAGCCCACCGGTGAGCTGGATTTCCGCACCGGGGTGCAGATCCTGGAACTGCTGCGGGCACAGGCGCAGGCCGGCAAGACCGTGCTGGTGGTCACGCACAACCGGGAGATCTCCCGGGTCGGTGACCGGGTCATCGAGCTGTCCAGCGGGCACATCGTGGCGGACGGCCCGCCCGCGGGCGGCAGGGCAGCGATCTCGGACCTGCACTGGTAGGCCGTGATGACCGCCCGGGCGCTGTGGCTGCGGTGGTCCTGGCGTGACCTGCGGGCACGGTGGGCGCAGGTCTGCGCGCTGGCCCTGGTCATCGCGCTGGGCACCGGCACCTACGCGGCGCTGTTGTCCACCTCGGCGTGGCGCACCCAGTCCAATGACGCCAGCTTCGCCCTGCTGCACACCCACGACCTGCGGGTCACGCTCGCCCAGGGCAGTTCGGTGCCGCAGGGCAGCCTGCTGGCCCTGGTGCGCCGGCTGCCGCACGCGGCGGATGTCACCGGCGCGCGGGAACGGCTGATCGCGGCGACCCAGGTGGCGGGCCCACATGGCGTGCTGGTCCCCGGCGAGGTGGTCGGCACCGGGACCGGCCCCGGCCCGGGCGTGGACACCGTTAACGTCGCGGCCGGACGCGGGCTGCCGACGGCTGGCGGCGGCGCACCAGCCACCGGCGGCCTGCCCGCAGTCGTGCTTGACCGGGGGTTCGCCCAGCAGAACGGTCTGCCCGACGCTGGGACGCTGCGGGTCGCTGGCGGCGCACGGGTGCGCTACACAGGGATCGGCCAGTCACCGGAGTTCTTCGTGGCCAGCGGCGGCGCGGGCGGCACGCCCTTCCTCAGCCAGAAGATCTATGCGGTGCTGTTCACCACCCTGGCCACCAGCCAGCGGCTGGCCGGGGCGCCGGGCCGGGTCAACGACCTGGTGCTGACTCTCCGGCCGGGCACGAACCGTGCCCTGGTGCAGCGCGAGCTGCGCAGCGCCCTCGCGGCGGCGGCGCCACCGGTCAGCGCCACCGTGACCACCCGCAGCGAGATGCCCGCCTACCGGGTGCTCTATGAGGACATCGATACCGACGCGCAACTGTGGCGGGTGATCGCGCTGCTGGTGCTCGCCGGGGCGGCGTTCGCCGCGCTCAACTTGACCACCCGGATCGTGGAGGCGCAGCGCCGCGAGATCGGCATCGGGATGGCGCTCGGTGTCCGGCCGGCGCTGCTGGCCGTGCGGCCGCTGCTGTTCGCCGCGCAGGTCGCGCTCATCGGGGTGGTGTTCGGGATCGGGGCCGGTTACCTGGTCGGCATCCCGCTGGGTGGGGCCTTCGAAGGCCTGCTGCCACTGCCGGTGTGGCGCAGCCCGTTCCAGGCCGGGACCTTCGCGCAGGCGGCCGCAATCGGGTTCGTGCTGCCCTTCGCGGCGGCCGCCTGGCCGGTGTGGCGAGCCGTGCGGGTGCAGCCGGTCGAGGCGATCCGGGTCGGGTCCCTCGCCGCCCGTAGCGGCGGTCTCGCCCCGCTGCTGAGCAGGCTGCCGCTACCCGGGCGCAGCTACCACCAGATGCCTTTGCGCAACGCGGCCCGCACTCCCCGCCGTTCCGCGCTCACGTTCCTCGGCGTCGCCGCCGTCATCGCCACCGCGGTGACGATCACCGGGCTCCTCGACACCTTCCGCGGCACCCTGGACATCGCCCAGGCGGATCTGCTGCGCTCGGCACCCGACCGAGTGATCGTGTCGCTGGACTCCTACTACCCGGTGAACAGCCGGGTCGTGGCCGCGGTCCGCGCACTGCCGGAGGCGGGCAGGGTGGAGACGGACCCGGCCATCCCGGGGACCGTCCGCAGCGGCGGGCGGTCGGTGGCCGTCCAGGCCACGGTGCTGGCACCTGGGGCGTCCTGGGCGCCACAGCTGACCGCGGGCCACCTGGCGGGCGGGCTGGTGCTCGCCCAGAAGGCCGCCAGCGACCTGCGGGTGCACGTGGGCAGCCGGGTCGTCATCGAGCACCCGCAGGCGGCCGCCGGTGGCATGCGGACGGTGTCGACACCGATGACCGTGGCCGGGATCCATTCCCTGCCGCTGCGGGCGTTCGCCTACCTCGAGCCCGCCGCCGCGCGGGCATTCGGGCTGGCCGGGACCACGAACGAGCTGACAGTCCAGCCCTCGGCCGGCCATTCGGCCGCCAGCTTGCAGCGGGCGCTGCTCGACGTTCCGCACGTCGCGTCGGCCCAGGGGATCCAGGCGACTGTCGACGGGATCCGCAGCGCCCTGAACAAGTTCACCAGCATCCTGAACATCACCTCCGTGATCGCCTTGCTGCTCGTCCTGCTGATCGCGTTCAACACCGCGTCCATCGGGATGGATGAACGGTCCCGCGAGCACGCCACCATGATCGCCTTCGGTTTGCCCGTGCCCACCGTGGTCGGCATGACCATGGCCGAGTCGGTGCTGATCGGCACGCTCGGGGCGCTGGCCGGGGTGGGCGTCGGTTACGGGCTGCTGGCTTGGCTGGTGGCGACGACCGTGCCCAACGTGGCGCCGGACATCGGGATCGCGCTGACCCTGGCAGGCGGGACCGTGCTGGCGGCCGTGCTGCTGGGCGCGGGAACCGTTGCCCTCGCGCCGCTGTTCACGGTGCGCAGGCTGCGGCGGATGGACGTGCCCGCCACGCTGCGAGTCGTCGAGTGAGCCTGATGTGATGGCCGGCGGGCGGGGGGAGGCAGTGGCCGGGCCGCACGCTGACCGGGTGCTGGTGCGGGGCCTGTCGTCGGCGGAGGCGGCGGCGCGGCTCGCCGCCGGCGGCCGGAACGTCCTGCCCGCGCCCCGCCGGGTCGGGCTGTGGCGCCGGGTGGCGGCCCAGGTACGCGATCCGCTGGTGCTGGTCCTGCTGGCCGCCGCGGTGCTGACGATCGCTACCGGTGACTGGACCGACGCCTCCGTGATCATGCTGGTGATCGGGGTCAACACGTCCGTGGGCGTCACCCAGGAAGTCAAGGCCGACCGCGCGATCACCGCGCTGTCGCAGCTCACCGCGCCGGAGGCACGGGTCCTGCGCGACGGCGGGCAGCGCCAGGTCCCGGCGGCTGACGTGGTCGTCGGTGACGTGCTGGTGCTGGCCGAGGGGGACATCGTGGCGGCGGACGCCCGGCTGGCGGAAGCTGCGGCGCTGCTGGTGGATGAGTCGGCGCTGACCGGCGAGTCCGTCCCGGTGGACAAGAGCGCCGGGGATGGGCCGGGCCGGTCAGCGGATCTGGTGTCGGCGGGCACGGTGATCGTCCGCGGCCGCGGCCGGGCGGTCGTGACGGCGACCGGAACGGCGAGTGCGATGGGGCGGATCGCCGCGCTGATGCAGGCCGGAACCGGGCTGACCCCCCTGCAACGGCGGATGGCCGGGGTGGGGCGGGCACTTGCCGTCGCCGCCGTGATCCTGTGCGCGATCGTGCTTGCCCTGGGGCTGGCCCGTGGCCAGTCCACCGAACTGATGATCATCACGGCGATCAGCCTTGTCGTGGCGGCCGTGCCCGAGTCGCTGCCCGCGGTGGTCACCCTCGCCCTCGCCCTGGGGGCACGGCGGATGACCGACCGCAACGCGCTCGTCCGCCGGCTGCCCGCCGTCGAGACCCTCGGCTCGGTGACCGTTCTCGGCACCGATAAGACCGGGACCCTGACCGAGGGCGTCATGGTGGCCCGCCGGTTGTGGACACCAGCGGGCGAGGCGGTGATCACCGGCACCGGCTACGGGCCGCCGGGCCAGGTGCTCCGCGACGGACAGCCGCTGGACCGCGCCGCCGAGCCCGACGTGACCGAACTGCTGACCGCCGCCGCGCTGTGCAACGACGCGGCGCTGCGCCCGCCGGGCGGCGAAGGACAGGAATGGGCGGCGGTGGGCGACCCCACCGAAGCTGCCCTGCTGACCGCCGCCAGGAAACTCGGGCTGCGGCCGGAGCGGCTCAACGCGACCGCGCCGCGGGTGGCTGAGCTTCCCTTCGACAGCGACCGGAAGCGGATGACCACCGTGCATCAGCGCCCCGCCGGGGGAGTGCGGGTGATCTGCAAGGGGGCTCCGGAGATCATCCTGTCCCCGCCGCTGCTGGCCGAGGCCGCCGGAGTCACCGGCCGCGCCAGCGCCCGCGCGGAGCAGCTTGCCCGGGACGGGTTCCGGGTGCTCGCCGTGGCCGTGGCCGACCGGCCCGCCGCTGCGGCCACCGCGGGCGAGCTGGAGCAGGGCCTGCGGCTACTCGGCCTGGTCGGCATCGTGGACCCGCCGCGGCGCTCCGCGGCCGCCACCATCGCGTCGTGCCAGGCGGCGGGGATCACCCCGGTGCTGATCACCGGGGATCACCCGGCCACGGCACGCGCGATCGCCACCGAACTCGGCATCCTGGATCCCGGCGGTACGGTGGTCGACTGCCGCGAACCGGGCGGCCCGCTGGCCGATCCGCGCGCGCGGGTGTTCGCGCGGGCTGCTCCCGGGCAGAAACTCGACATCATCAACGCGCGCCAGGCTGCCGGTGACGTGGTCGCGATGACTGGTGACGGGGTCAATGACGGTCCCGCCCTGCGCCGCGCTGACATCGGCGTGGCCATGGGCAAGCGTGGCACCGAGGTCGCCCGGCAGGCCGCTGACCTGGTCCTGGCCGACGATGAGCTCGCGACGGTGGTGGCGGCGGCCGAGGAAGGCCGCCGGGTGTACGCCAACATCCGCCGGTTCCTGCTCTACGGGCTGTCCGGCGGCAGCGCCGAGATCGCGGTGATGCTCGCCGGGCCGGCGCTCGGCCTGCCGCTGCCGCTGCTGCCGGCCCAGATCTTGTGGGTGAACCTGCTCACGCACGGCCTGCCCGGGGTGGCGCTCGGCGGCGAGCCGGCCAACCCGGGCGTGATGAGCCGCCCGCCCCGGCCGCCGTCCGAAAGTGTCCTCGGCGCGGGCCTGTGGCAGCGGATCCTCCGGGTCGGCCTCGTGGTGGCCGCGGTCACCCTGGGCGTGGCCGTGTGGGGCGATGCCACCGGCCGGCCGTGGCAGAGCATGGCCTTCTTCGCGCTGGGCACCACCCAGCTCGCGGTCGCGCTCGGCTCGCGGGCGCGCCCCGGCAGCCTGGCCAACCCGCTGCTGCCCGCGGCGGTGGCCGCGGCCCTGGCGCTCCAGTTCGCCGGGCTGTACGTGCCGTTGTTCCGTGAGCTGCTGCACACCCAGCCGCTGACCGGCACCGACCTGCTCGTGGTGTTCCTCCTGTCGTCGCTCGGGTACGCCGCCGTGCGGCTGGACCGCGTCCTGTTCCGCCGCAAGCGTGCTGGCGGAGCCGCGGCCGGCGGCGGCCAGCACGGCCGGCCATAGCGGAAGGGGCGGTCGGCCGTTCGCCCCCGGGACCCCTGCCGTCCGGGCGCGACCGGGGCAGGCGGCGCGTTGCTGCCGGGAGGTTGTCATGGCCGTGGGGTTCGCGCCGGAGCGCATGTCCCGGCCGGCCGGGCGGGTGCTGCTGGCGCTCGTGCCGCTGATCCTCCTGCTCGGCGGGCTGGTCGCCTACTGCCTGGCCGACCTCGCGCGGGCGCGGAGCGTCCGCTACCTGCCGAAAGCCGTGTGGGCGCTGATTATCGTGCTCGGCGGGGCGTCCAGGCCCAGGATGATCCGCATTGTGGTGGACTTTCCAGCGCCGTTGCGCATCCTATGCCGCCTGACCAGGGGAAACCAACAACCGTACCACCCGGTAGGCGACAGGCGGATGGCTACTGCCCGTCTGGCTGGGCAGGAACTGACGGGAGGAGGGCAGCCAGGCCGTGGCATTGCGCGCGTCGGCCATCGGGACTGCCGGGCCTACACTGGATGCATGAGCGCGATGCGTGAGGAGCTGCACCATTTGGTGGACCTGCTACCGGAGACCGAACTGCGGCCGGCTCTCGAACTGATCCGCGCGCATGCGGCCGGGGAGCACGGCCCGGAAAGAGACCTGCCCTTCTTCGCCTCATTTGAGGCCGATCCGGACCTGGCTGAGCGTGCGGAAGAGATCCTCGCCTCGGAACTCGGCCGCTGAGGTGCTGCTGTGCGATACTGGTGTCCTGCTGGCTGCGGGCAACGTTAAGGATCACGCACACCAGGCATGCCTCCGCCTCCTGCGGCATGCGGAAGGCCCGCTGCTGGTGCCCTCGCCGGTCCTGGGCGAGATCGGGTACCTTCTGCAGTCACGGGTGGGACCGCAGGCTGAGGCGACCTTCCTCCGGTCGTTCGACGGCGACGGGTTCAAGGTCGCCGAACTCCAAGGCGCTGACATCGGCCGCATGGCCGAACTCGTGGAGACTTATCTTGATCTTCCGCTTGGCATCGTCGATGCCGCCGTGGCGGCCATCGCTGAGCGCCTTGGGCTGACCGAGATCGCCATGCTTGACCACCGGCACTTCACGGTCATCAGGCCCCGCCACGTGCAGGCATTCACGCTCCTGCCAGGTCCCGGGCATGCCCTGAGCTGACAGCAACGCCATGTTCCTGCCGTCAGTAGGGAACCCGGCCACATCAGGCACTGCCGGAGTGTCATCACGCAGCACGGCAAGCCGACCATAGGCAGCGAGCACGAGAACCGCCTCAATTCTGCATTCGGGAGTCGACGTGCCGCCTGACCCCAGTCAGTTCCTTCGCGCGTCGAGCCGGTGCTGGTAATACGGGTCGATGTGGTCGGTGCCGAGCCGCTTCAGCGAGGCGTCGCAGGCCCGGCGCACATAGTCTGGCCAACCGCTGATGACATAGCCGCCGTAGCTGTCGGTATCAGCCCGAACCTGGTCGTGATCACCGTCAGGTTGTCCGGAGGTATTCGGCTGTCCGATAGGCGAGTTCTCCGAAGTCGCCCGGGCTGTGGGCCTCCGCCATGACGCACTGCGCGTCGGCGGCGTGCTTGCGGAGGATCTCCGGCCATTGAACTTCTTCCCGCTTCCGCAGGGGCACGGCTGGTTCCGTCCGGTCTTCCCGGCCGGGGCGACCCGCTGCTTCGCGGCACGCGATTCACCTGCCGGCGTGGTCGGCGCTGCCCAGGCCGTGGCGCGTGGCGCCCGCTGCCCGGCGCGCTGCCGATCCTTTTCCGCCTGCTGCCGGAACTCCCTGGCCTCGTCGGGACGGCCGGTCCTGCCGCAGATGTCCGCCAGCCGTCCCGCGATGTGCTCGGCTTCCCGTACTCCGGTAACGGCGGAGCCACGGCGCAGGATCTCTTCCGCCCGCGCATAGTTCTGTGTCTTGCCGGGACCGTAGGGCGTGTAACAGTCGGCCCAGCCGATCCATCCCCATCCCCAGGCGGGATCGTCGTCCAGCCACGACTGGTACAACTCGTCCGCCTTCTGCTGATGCCCGGTCTCGAAATAGGAGCCGGCCAGCGCCCTGCGGAAGTTCCCGGTGGTCAGCCCGTCTTCACTGCGGAACCTCCGGAGCCACTCCGCAGCCATTTCAAGCCGTGCCGTCCGCAGCTCCGGGTCATGTTCCCCGCCATTCTGCAGCGCCATCTCAAGGTCCTGGCACCAGTTGAACAGGGACTGCGTCATCGGGAAACGGTCGTCGAACTCCCTGATCGACCTGACGCCGATGGCATCGCACATCCGCAGCACGTCCGACCAGGCACTGAGCCATGTCCTGCCGCTGGCGGCGAAGTCGTTGCGCTGGTCGGCGGCATAGCCCTCCTGGACCTTGTCGTCCAGGAGTTCCAGGCATGCCTTCTCCGGCCACCAGCGCTGCCAGAGTTCGGTCAGGCAGATCCAGGCCCAGTCGGCGTCCCGATCGTGCAGCCCGAGCCGCTCGCTGACGACTTCCTCGGCGGACAGCGCTCCGTCGCATAGCTCCGCCAGCTTCTCGCGGTCCACGTCCACCCCGAGACCACGGAGCTTCGCGAGCAGGTCGTTGTCGCTCGTGCCCGTGGCGTGCGACCGCAGCGGCCTGCCGCTTGCCGCTACGCGGCGCCGGATGTCGTCGTCGCGGAGAATCTCCTCCGAGACGATCCGGTCCAGTTCGACCCAGGACATCTTCACGCCCTGGTACTCCCTCACAAGCCACCCGCCCAGTGCCGGTAGGCGGCGATCCACTCCGCGCCTGTCGGCGGCGGCTCGGGCAGCGGCAGGTCAAGGACGGAGATCGCCTGGTGGTGGCCGTCGCGGACGCAGTCAGCGACGATGCCGGACTCCGTCTGGGTGACTTCCTGGACCGTCACCGCCACCCCCAGGACCGTGGTCTCGAAGGGTACCTCCAGGTTGTCCTCGATCATCACGGCGAAGCCGCCCAGTTGCTCGTCATCGCCGTACGCGTCGACCGTGGCCTCTTCGACCAGCGCGTCCAGTTCCTCGTCGCTCAGCTCCGGCATGAGGGAAAGCGTATGCGGCGAGCGTTACCCGCGCAGGCCGCCCGGTGTCCGGGTAGCGTGCATGCGTGAATCTTCCGGAAGGCCTGCCGTCGTCTGGTACTCCCGGCCTCGCCGTGCTGGCCGCGAAATCCGCTGTGCTCCGGCGGGCGGCCCCATTGGCTGGCTGGGCCGGGGGCGGGAAGAGGACCCTGACCGCCAAAGGCGTGCTGCGCAAGCAGGACGTGCCGGCCGCGGCCGCAGTCATCGGGGTCAAGGCTCCGTAGGCGGTCCGGAGCGCGGCCGACGTGCCGGAACTCCACGTCGCCTGGTGCGCCGCGATCGGCATGGGCCTGCTCACCATGGAGGGCGGTAAGGCATCCGGCGGGCCGGAGCTCAAGAACTGGCCTCCGGACGACGGCACGAGGCTGCTGGAAGCATGGCTGAAGGGCTTCTTCGCGGTTTCGGCTGGTTTGGGCGGGGAACGGGACTTGGGCAGGGGCTTCCTCGTCCTCGTTCTGGCGTTGCTGAAAGTGCTGCGGGACGAGCCCGCGCCCGCCGGGCGCGGGCTGCTGCGGGAAGTCCTCGAGGAAGCCGACGAGATCTGCGACTCCCGCGACCTCGATGCCGACGTGCACGGCGCACTGTCCGGACTTTCCTCGCGCGGGATGCCGAGGATCGAGGGGCTGACGGCGCTGCTTGCTGATTTCGGCATTATCGCCAAGGCGAAACCCACTTCGTCAAAGGCGCCTGCCGTCACGCCGCTGGGCGAGTGGGGTGGCAAGCCGCCTGGCGGAGGTGTTCCCAGTTCCGCTCGACGCGGGGCTGACGGCCGAAGAACTCATAGAGGGGGCAGCGAACTTCCCCGCGGACGAGCGGGAGACCCTCGCCGATAGCTGGCTGGACGCGCGCGACCCCCCGGACGCGGTCCGGGAGATCCTGTCCGCCGCCGAGGACATGCCGTCCCGGCTGCGCGTGGTGGCGCTCGAACTCGCGGAAATGACCGGGGAAGACGGGTGGCCTGCCTGGCGCGAGATCGCGGGCGGCGACGCCCGGTGGCCGCACGAGGCGCGGCACGCCCGCGTGTTCCTGTTCTCGATGGGGCAGGGGCCGAAGCCTGCGCGCGCGGACTGGCAGTGGGTGGGCACCGAAGCCGCCGCGGCGGCGCTCTACGAGGCCGGGCCCGACGAGGCCCTGTGCTGCATCTGGGACACGATTGACGGCGACGATGACATCGCGAAACGACTCGCCGGGGTGCGCGCGAGCGGCCATCCCGAGGCGGAGCACGTGGCCAGTTCGGTGGAGGCATTTGCCGCGTCGGGCGCGCCGCTCACGATCCGGCAGGGTGTCCAGGGAACCGGAGGAACCGGAACCGTTCGACCAGGCTGCGGTCAACACCGCACTCGCCGGGATTCTCCGCTCCTGATTATCTGATCATCGAGTCAGCAGCGCGTCGCGGACCTCTGGCAGACGCAGTATGTCTGGGACGGTGTGCGCGTCCGAGAAGATGGCCTCTGACCAGGTGAGCGACAGTTCGCCTGGCGCGCTAGCAATGAATGTCTCAATTCAGTATCGGGCTTGCCCGCGCCGTTCGGTCTCCTCGTTCAGCTTGCGCATCGGCTATTCAGAGCTGTCGTTCAGGCTCGGAGATGACGGCCACGTGGCTGCGCGGTCGCCGACGTCCTCTGCGGGACCGCTGGCGATGACGGTCTGATCGCAGGCGCCAGGCTGCTGAGCAAGCTTTCCGAGCTAGTCTCGACACCGACCTAGCCGTGGCGGGCTACGGCGACGACGCGCCTGGCTGAAGGCGCTGGTTCCGGAGAATCCGCCTGCGGTCCGGTAATCTGGGTGCTGAACTCCGATGTCAGGGGCAGGTAATGACGGTCTTGGTGCCGATGACAGTCGAGCAAGACGAAGACGGCTGGTGGTGCGCTCACGCCCAGCTCGGCCCGAACGTGGGAGCCAACGGCCAGGGCCGGACCAGGAAAGCGGCCCTGGACGATCTCCGTGAGGCGGTCCTGGCGTCGTTCGAGGCCGATGGCGGTATTCCGGAGTGGCTCGTGCGATCCGATCTGCTGGCAGTGGACGTCGATGAGGTTGCCTGATGCCTCCGCTGCCCGTACTCGCGGGCTCGCGCGTAGTTCGCGCGCTCGAAAAGGCTGGCTTCAAGGTAGTGCGCATCCGCGGTAGCCATCACGTCCTGCGCCACCCAGACGGGCGTGGCACATCCGTTCCTGTGCATGGGAGTCAGGACGTGCGAGTTGGCACGCTGCGCAGCATCTGCGGGACTGCGGATTGACCGCCGACGAGTTCCTGGATCTGCTTGACTGACGTCGGACGCACGAAGCGTCGTCGCTTCGGCGGCGGGTAGTGGGCATAGAGCGCGGCGAAAGAAGTGTCACAACCTAGACACGGGCTTAGCGACTCCGTAGGTCTTCTCTGGTTGCTCTGGGTCTGGCGGCCGTTGTCCGACCCCTGGGGGTCATGAGAGTCGAGGGCTTACCGGTTGCTCTTCAGGGGGACTCAATGCCGTGCTGGGCTCATCCGCCGCTGCGAAGAGGCAGGGCATGACGCGGGTCGGCGGTGCTGCACGGGATCGGGGCCTATCCCGGCTTCGCCGCTGCGAGCGTCGAGCTGAAAACGTACGAGATCGCCGACCGCCACGGCGGCGTTATCCGGTCGATTGACTTCGCCCGGCTGATGGCCGACTACGGCCCCACGTACCTGACCGCCCGGGGCACTTTGATCAGGCTGTTGCGGGAGGCGGGCGGCGACCGCGTGGACCTGCGCATGGCCACGACGGTCAGCGCGCTGCGCGAGGCGGGATCACAGGTCGAGGCGTCGCTGAGCGACGGCTCGACCGGCCGGTTCGACCTGGTCGTCGGCTGCGGCGGGATTCACTTATCCCCGATCAATCCGACGGTCTCGCCTGAGTTAAGTCGGAACGAAACGTCAGAAAACAATGTATCCCCGTTGGGCACATGATATTCAGCGCTAATGACCTCAACATAACCCACCAAGGAATCGTAACAAGGCACCCAGGTTTGTCAACGAGACCTGCTGAACGGTCGGCGCGGAGTTCGTCAGTCGCGGAGCATGGTGCCGGTGAGCTGCGCGGACACGCCGGTCCTGGCCGGTCTACTTCATGGTCTCGATGTGCGCGTGGGCGGCGATCGCCGCGGCGTTCAACGCCGACGGCGGTGATGGTGGTGATGATGATGACGGGCAGCATGACCGGGACAGCCAGCGGGGCGCGCCGGTAGGTCACCCAGTGCACCTGCTGCTCGCGGCAGTGCCGGAATACCTGCGGGCAGGCGCCGCCGCGGCCGGAGCCGAGCATGATCTTCGCGCCGTGCCCGGCTGCTTTCTTCAGCTCCGCCAGCGCCAGCGGCACGGTGCGCCCGGTATGCCCGCCGCCCGCCGTGCCGGGTGATCTCCCGCGGCACCACCGATGGGTCCCGGCCGATCACGGCGGCTATGTCTTTTTGCTGCATGTGCGCAGCGAGGCAACGGGAGATTTCCTCCCTGTCAGCCAATGTGAGCATTTTCCGGCGCACGCATTCCCCCGATTCACTCGCGCGTTCGCCAGAGCCTCCCACACCGGAGGATCACCTACCCGAAGATCCCGTATCTCCCGTAAGGCACAACTGCCCGTTCCGCCCGATTGCCTTGACCGCCTGTGATCAAGGTTCCCCGACGGTGATGGTGTCGTCAGCGAGGCGCACTGTGCGCAGGTGGTCGTTGGCGCAGGTCTCGAGACCGAACCGGCCGTCGGCGATGAGCCGCAGCACGGCGGTGGCGGTGACGAGCGCGGCGATGCCGACCGCCTGGAACCGGTGACCGGTGTCCAGCACCTCGGCCCGGTCCAGGTCCGCCCAGCCCCGCGTGACCACCCACGCCCGGGTATCCGGGCCGTCGCCGGCCAGGACCAGGCCTGCCAGGCCGAACTCGGTGATGGCCCCGTCCGCTATCCCGGCCATCTCAGCGGGAGCATCGCCGAGGGTGCGGGCGGGCGGCGGTGCCGCCACCCGAGTGTCGGTGATCCGCCCGCCAAGGGGATATCCCTGAAGGCCGGTTAGCCGGTGCGGCGGGTCGGCCTCGACCGACGCGAGAACATCCAGGCCGGCGATCTGAACCCGGGCCTCCAGCGGTGCCTGGCCGATGACGACGAGATCCTCGCGCAGGGCCGCGGCCACGCCGGCGATCGACGCGATCAGCTCGCCGGCCGGAATCGTGGAGGCTTATTCACGGTCATGATCATCAAGCATCATGCGCGACGTGGCCACTGGTCAGAGCTTGATCAACTCACGGTTGATGATCTTTTGAATAACCCTCGTGGTCAGGAAGTGGTCGTCGAAATGCTGTCGCAGCTCGTGATCGCCGGGGGCTGCCCACGCCGGCTCGCCGGCGTCCCTGAAACGGGCGATCACCCATCTCAATTGCGGCAGCGCATGGCATTCCTGCTGAGACTGACCGCAGATGAGCTGCTTGAGCGCGGTCCAGCTCGGCAGGTCATGCTCCCGCGCACGACGCAACGTGCCTGCGACCTCGTGCTTGCCCATGGTCACGTCGTACTGGTTGACACTGCCCAGCGCCGTGCGGGCGACTATGCCCATGTCATCTTCGCTGCTGACCGGCACGATATTCACCTGTACAACGACGATCTCAACCCGGCCATCGGCTTGTTGAACCTGCTGGGCAATGGTGCCAGACCTGAAGCTCAACTGCTCAGCCATTCCGCGCCTTCCCGTCGTCAGGACGAATCCTGAGCTCTCCACGAAGCTGATCCGCGAGAATCAAGCGGTCGCCCTGGAGGACTTGGCGGTGGCAGGTATCTCCCGCCCTCACGCGGGAGAGGAAGTCAAACGAGCGCAGCGGTGTCGGTGACCTCGGCACCGTAGTAGGTGCGCAGGTAGTGCAGTGCGTCGTCTTGGGCCTGCTGGTAGCGGTCGGCGGCGAAGGGCTGGTAGATCGCGGTGGCATCGGAGACGGCGATCACCTTGATGCCCCGCGTGAAGGCGTCGTAGCTGGTGTGCCGGCAGCAGCAGTCGGTGTGCTGCCCGGTCACCACGAGCCGGTCGATGCGGTGCACCCGGCAGGTGGCGTCAAGGTCGGTCTGGGTGAATGCGGAGTAGGAGCGCTTGGGAACGATGAGGTCCCCCCGCTGGGGGGCCAGTTCGTTGATGACCAGCGCTCCGGGGCTGTCGGCCATGGCGTGCTCCCCGAAGACCGCAAGTTCGAAGTCGCCGGGCCGGTGGGCGTCGTTCCCGTAGATGACCAGCCAGTCGTCATGACCGCGGGCCGCGCGGGCCAGCGCGGCAATGGGTTCGGTGATCTGCTCAGCGGCCGGGTTGGCGAGCTTGCCGGTGGTGAAGTCGGTAAGCATGTCGAGCACGAGCAGGGCGGTTGCCATCGGACTTTCCTCCAGTGTGGGCGTTAACGGGATATTTGCCTTGGTGCGCGATGGGCGCGCCGGATGGGTGGGTGTCCTCCCGGTGCGCCGCCACGGGCATGGTCGCGTATTCTCTGGCCGGAACGGCAGGGCCAAAGGTCCGCTGCGCCCGGAGCGCCCGGCAGGCGGGGGCTGCCGCTGCCATGGGCGAACACCACGATCCCGGGTGCATTCTCCGGCACGGTCAGGTAACCGGCCAGGCGGACCAGTCCGGTGCTGGCCTCAACCTCCTCCGCCCCGGTAGGCGGGTCAGCGGCAGGCGCCGTGCTGGCTTGCGCCGGAGAGACCGGGGTGGCCGCGCGTTCCAGGCAGGCGATCACCTCGTCATCGGCTACCTGGGAGAAGCCGGCGTGGAACTGGCCGATGGCGTCGAACCCTTCCGGGGTGTCCACGCAGACCAGCTCGTCGGCCTCACCCTCGAAGCCGGCTTCCCACCCCGGCGGCGCGACGGGCACGGCGGGCACCACCCGCGCCGCCCCGTGCGCCCGGGCGACCTGGCAGGCCGCCCGGGTGGTGGACCCGGCGGCGATGCCTTCATCGACCACGACCGCGACCCGCCCGTCCAGCGGCAGGCGCGGCCGACGGACCCCGTCCCCACGCCGGGGACTCTCGGGCCGGGCAGGGGCCGTTTGGCCCTGCCCAGGCTGCCTCCCCTGTGCTGGGGTGAAAGTGATGGAAGACAACGGGACGTCGTGATCACAGCAAGCGTGACTCCGACTGCGGGGAGGTGTACCGATGATCATGCAGATCGGCCAGCGCAACCCGGAATTGCCGGTGGCCGCACTGGAGGAGCGCGTGCACGTGCTGGAAGAACGTTTGACGGCGGTTGCCGACGCAATCCGCGTGCTGGCCCATGGGCTCGAGGACCTGCCCATTGCCGAGCCAGGGGGACGGCCCGCTGCCGAAGCCGCCCGGCGAGCCTATGAGCTGCTGCTCATAGCCGAGCCGCGCCCACCAGGCCCGCAGGCGACCGCTGCCTCTCCAGATGCATAACCCGGTGTGGGAATATGCGCGGCGGCCACAAGTGCTCCGGCGGCCAGGCTCAGGTCGGCCTTCGCGGCTGCTGGTCGCCTCTGGGTGGCGGAGCTGGTGCTTCCCCGGGTCCCCGGCGTCCCGCCGTGGCTGCTAATGATGGTGGAGGTGTCTGGTGATGAGCAGAGTAGATCGCTGGTCGGTTGAGCTGTCTATCCGGGAAGACGAGGGTGAGACGCGCGCCGACGCGCGCCTGGTCATGGACGACGGCGCTCACTTGCTGGGCCATGGCACGGCGCGCCGTCATCCGCGCGACCCGAATGTCACAGAGATTGGCGAGAAGATCGCGGTGGCGCGCGCTTTGTCTGACTTGGCTCACATGCTTCTCGGTTCCGCTGCCGCAGAGCTTGAGGACGTCACCCACGAGCGGGCCCGGCTGCACCTGTGACCCAGGGCGCGTTCCCGCCACGCAGAGCCTCGGGGTTTCCAAGCCGACGGCGGTGGGTGATGCCTGCCCGGGACGCAGAGGTCGAGGTCAGCGCCGGGACCGCCCGCCTGGCCGGGCACCTGACCGCGCCCGGCCAGGCGAGGGGGGCCGTGGTGTTCGCCCCCGGCAGCGGCAGCAGCCGGCACAGCCCCCGCAACCGCTACGTGGCCGCCGTCTTGACCCAGGCGGCCCTGGGCACGCTCTTGTTTGACCTGCTCACCCCGGGTGAGGAGGCCGACAGGGCCAACGTGTTCGATCTGGCGGTGGTACTCGGCGCCACCCTCCTCTTCGAGGAGCCAGGCACCCGCACCACCGCCGCTGAACTGGCCCGCGACTGGTTCGCCGGGCACTTCGCCCCGAGTCCCCACCCGGTGACCTGACATGCCGGGCGGGCCCTGTGAGCACGATCCTGCTGACACGCAGGCGGGTGGCGGGGGAGGGCCGCGGCGGGCGCGGCTGGGGGATGCGAAGGCACCGCTGGGCGTGCATGAGGACCTCAAGCTCAGCCTGGGCGCGGCGGCCATCCTGCGTGAACGGTACCTGCTGCGCAACCGGCGGGGCCGCCCGGCAGAGTCGCCGGGCGGGATGCTCGACCGGGTGGCGGGGTTCGTAGCTGCCGCTGAGGACGCTTATGAGCCTGGCTCGTCGGCACAATGGGCGGAGCGGTTCTCGGCCCTGCTGCACAGCCTCGATTTTCTGCCGAACTCGCCCACGCTGATGAACGCCGGGACGCCCATCGGGCTGCTGTCGGGCTGCGTGGTGCTTCCCGTTGAGGATTCGCTGCGATCGATCTTCGCCGCGCTCGGCCAGGCTGCGCTCATCCATCAGGCGGGCGGCGGCACCGGCTACTCTTTCTCCCATCTGCGCCCGGCAGGCGATGTGGTGGCCAGCACGGGTGGTAGCGCCAGCGGCCCGCTGTCGTTCTTGCGGCTGTTCGATACCGCTGCCGGGGTGATTCGGCAAGGCGGCCGCCGGCGGGCAGCCAGCATGGCGGTCCTCGACGTTTCCCACCCCGACATCTGCGACTTCATCGCAGCCAAGACGGCTTCTGCGGACCTGGCGCATTTCAACTTGTCGGTCGGGGTCACCGATGTGTTCCTGCGCGCTGTGCAGCGGCGTGGCACTCACCGGCTGGTTAACCCCCGCACCGGGCAGACCACGGCGCGGGTGTCGGCCGCGGGCCTGTTCGATGCCATCTGCGACTGCGCCTGCCGCTGCGGCGATCCGGGCCTGCTGTTCCTCGACACGATCAACCGGGCCAGCCCGCTGCCCGCGCTCGGGCGGATCGAGGCGACCAACCCGTGTGGCGAGGTCCCGCTGCTGCCGTATGAGTCCTGCAACCTCGGGTCCGTTAACCTGGCGCGGTTCGTGGCGGGCGGCCGAGTCGACTGGGACCGCCTGACAGCGACCGTGCGGCTGGCGGTGCGGTTCCTCGACGATGTCATCGACGTCAGCCGCTACCCGTTTCCCGAGCTGGAACAGGCCGCCCGCGCGACCCGCAAGGTCGGCCTTGGCATCATGGGCCTCGCCGACATGCTCGCCTCGCTCAGCATCCCCTACGACAGCCAGCGGGCGGTCCGGCTCGCCGGGCGCCTCGCCCGCCACATCAGCGGGCAGGCCCGGCTCGCCTCCGCCGGGCTTGCCGCCGCCCGGGGCCCTTTTCCCCGCTTCAGCGACAGCACCTTCGCCCGCACCGGATCTCAGGCGTTGCGCAACGCACAGCTCACCTCGGTGGCACCCACTGGCACGGTCTCCCTCATCGCCGGCACCACCGCGGGAATCGAGCCAATGTTCGCCATCGCCTACACCCGCAATGTCCTCGGCCGCCACCTGGCCGAGATCAACCCTCTCTTCGAGCGGCTGGCCCGCGACCGGGGCTTCTACACCGAGGAACTGATGACCCGCATCGCCCGCACCGGCAGCGTGCGCACCGACCCCCGCGTGCCCGGCGACGTGCGCGCCGCGTTCCCCACCGCGCTGGACATCGCCCCCGAGTGGCACCTGCGCATCCAGGCTGCCGTGCAGCGCCACGTAGACGCCGCCGTGTCCAAGACGATCAACCTTCCCGCCACCGCGGCCCCCGGCGATGTCCGCTCGATCTTCCTCGCAGCCTGGCGGGCCAGGGTCAAGGGCATCACCATCTACCGGTACGGCAGCAAACCCGGCCAGGTCCTCACCCTGCTATCCCCGGGCGACGCGGCGGCCGGCCCGCCCGTGCAGGCCGACACCGGCTACGCCGGCGGCTGCGCCGGCCACGCGTGCGAATTCTGACCAACAGGCAGCGGGCCCGCGGCTGCCGTGAGGAACGGGCCGGGCTTAACGGTCGCGGGGCAGGCGGCGGGTGCCGCGCCCGTGTATCACGATGGTGGTTGCCTCGGCACGCACGTCGGCGCCGAGAAATAGTGAGGCCAGCCATCCGCCGGTCTCGGTGTGCTCACTGATGGACAGAACCTGGAACTTGCTGGCACCGCTGGCGAGCGATGCGAACGGGAGGATCTGGTCGCTGGCATGCCTGTCGATGGTGGCGCCACCGGCGATTTCCGCCAGCAATTGATGCGCCACCCGGGCGCCGATGCGCTCTGCGGGGCGGTGCGGCGCCCCGGCACGGTCAGCGCCCAGCCGGGCCCCGCCGATGAACTCGGCGAACAGGGCGAAGGCGGCCCCGGGCTGGGCGGCCGTGGCGTCGCTGCGTTCCTCGATGCCGGCGCTGATTCCCGCGGCGCCTAGGACCGACCGGGCGGCGTCAGCCATCCGGGCCGAGACGTGACGATCACCCAGGTGAGAGGACAGGGCGATCCCCCAAATCCGCGCCGGGGCCTGTCCCCGCCTGGGAACCAGCGGCCGCAACGCATGCACAGCAGGCGGGACGGACAGGCGGATCACGCCCTCGCCAGCCGGAACGTACCCGGGCCGGACCATGTCGATCTCAGCGGTCACCCCCGTCTGGGCGAGCATGGGCAGCAGCACATGCTTGAGATGGAAAAATGAGGGCGCGAAGTCCTGGAACAGTCCGCCGCGGATTTCCGCTTCGACGCCGCGGCCACGCACAGCCAGCAGCGGCAAGACGGCCAGCGCGAGCATCGTGGCTGATCCGGCGGTCCCGATATCCCACGTATACGGGCCGGCCGGGGCCAGGTCGCCAGGCCTGAACACAAACGACTGCGAACCTACCTCCGCACCCTCCAGGATCCCGCCTACCAGGTCACGGACCGCCTCGATTGCCCGCAAGTGCTGGGGGCGCAGTCCAGGCCGCGAGCGGCGGGCCCGGGCGTTGCGGATCCGGAGCGGCCGGCCAGTCAGCGCGGCATAGACGACCGCCTGGCGGACGATGATGCCGCTGCCCGAGTGGAGAGAACCATCGATCTCGAGCACCTCTACCCCCCGAAGCGGGAGGTTGCGGCCAGGCACCCGCCGGGCCGCAACTGGACAGCCATCAGGGAAGGCACCTCGGTAACCGCCGCGGAGTGCGGTTCCAGCCTCAAGGACCTGCGAGGCGATTTCCCTCCGCCGGCATTGCCCGGATCAGGTAATCGGGGTCGCCCTCTCGAGCCTCTCAGTCTTTCGCCAATGCCCTGCGCCGGAGTATCACCCCCGGCGGGAACATCGCTTCCAGCTCCTCCGCTCGTCCCGCAGGCCACTTTCAGGATCTGCGGCGCAAGGACCAGTTTCCCAGCGGCCGAAGGTCTCAAGGACTAGGGCCGTTGGTCCTCTGGGCCGCAGGTTCGCGCTGGTGTGATGCCGTGGCGGCGCTGCAGTTCGCGCGGCACCTGCTGCCCCGAACGCGCCCTCCCCGAAGCCGCGGATGCACTGGAAACCGTGGTTCACCAGGACGATCGCGGTGAAGCGGGCCCGCTCCTGGACCGCCGTGACGAACTCGCCAGTGTTCCCCATCAGGTAGGCGATGGTCGCGGCGGCCCTGATGGAAGCCGGCGGCGCGATTGACGTGCTGGTGAACAGCGCGGGCGCGACCGTGCGGGGCACCATCGAAGAGACGACATCCGAGCTCTTCGCGGGGGCGCTCGATCTCAACCTGGCCAGCGTGGTCCGGCTGTGCCGGCTGACAGCTCCGGCCATGCGCCGCCAGGGCCGGGGCTCCATCATCGATATCGCCTCCATCACATCGACCGAGGGGATGAGCGGCGCCGTCGCCTATACCGCCTCCAAAGGCGGGCTCACCGCGATGACCAGGGCACTGGCGATCGAACTGGCTCCGTCCGAGGTCCGCGTCAATGCCGTCTCCCCATCAGTCGTCGACTCGCCGATGACGCACAACTATGTCCGGACCCGCCCCGATGCCGCTACCCATTACCAGGAGCTTCTCCTGCGCCAGCCCATGGGCAGGATGGCGTGTCCGCGGGATGTGGCACTCGGACGCTACACGGACAGAAGGCGGTTTTCATGTGGCGGGGAATGGAGAAACAGCAGGTAAGCGGCCATAGGCAAGGGCGCAATGGGCTCCCAGCGGCAACACCGACGGGGGGAGGGATCAGGCCGGCCAACTTTGCCTGCGTGTCGCAGTCGGCGGCCCCCCACATCTCCGGCGGCAACGAGACCGAGAGCACGCCGGGCCTGCCGCGGCGGCCCTAGCATTTGTTGGCATGCCTCCCAAGCGGATGAACCGGGAAGAGTTCCTTGCCAAGCTGTCACCGCTCGATGAGGACGCGCTGCGGAAGGTGCTGTGGAATCTGTACTGGCGGGGCTCGGCACCGCTGCGGGAACGCATCGAAGGCGAGCTCGATCCGGCCCAGCACGACCGCCGCAAGCGCGCCGCGACACAGCCGGCGGATCCCGACTCGGTGCTGTACGAAGTCCGGGAATTCGCGGACCTGGCGCGCGCGGGCGCCTACATCGCTGGGGACCGGCGGGTGTCACCGAAGGAACGGACTCGCTGGCGGGTGACCTTCCGGCGGCTGGCCGCCGACGCCCAGTCAGCATTGCGCGCCGAGGACGCAGGCCCGGCCGAAGAAGCGCTTGCGCTGATCATCGACTTGGCCTGCGAGATGCGGGGCGGGGGTTATTTCCGTTCCGAAGATCCCGTGGAGGCAGCGCGGTTCGTCGTGTCCGATGCCGCAGCGATGCTCTGGGAATCCGTGCTGGGCAGGCATGGCTTCCAGATCGTTGCGCAGCGGGCGGCTGGGCAACTGATCCGCTGGGAATCCCGGTACGGGTGGACACGCGGGTGGGGCCAGGTCCATGACAAGGAAACCTCCCTGGCCGAGGTGCTTGCCCGGATGTTGCGTGTTCCCGACCTGTGGACTCTTTTCGCGGACCGCTATCTGGACGCGCTCGACCAGGTAGCCCGCGCCGAGGCGGCCAAGACCAAATCCAGGCAGCCCTGGGGATATCCTGATGCGGATTACGTCCGTCGTAACCGAACCGGCGACCTCGCGGAATGGCACGAGCTGCTGCTGGACCGGCTGGCTGGCTCGGAGGCCGAGGACCGCCTCGACCGGCTTGTCAGCCATCCCGCGCTCGCCGGTCCCGAGTTCACCTTCCTGCGGGCTCGGCTGGGCCGCCAGCGAGGTGACCTTGATGGCGCCCGCAAGCTGGTCCAGGACTGCCTGCAGGAACTCCCCGGGCATCAGGGCTTCGTGAGCTTCGCGGCGGAGATCGGCACGGATTTGCCGCCGCGTGCCCGGGAGCTGGCCGACCAGCGGTCACAGTGGGAAGCCGTCAGTGAGACCGGGCCCGGGCCGGGGTAGCCTCGGCACGGCATCAAGCCCAGCGGAACGGCAACATCAGCCGAAGGGTACGGCAGCATCAGCCGAACGGGACGGAGGAGCCGTTATGGCCAAGAGTAACCGCCGGCGAAGGCTGGAGCGGTCCAAGCGCCAGGCCCGGGCCTCGCAGAAGCGCACAGTGGCGCAGCGTCGGCAGGCCGCCGAGGAAACGGTCCGCGTGGTCCTGGAGCGCTATGACCGGCTCCTCGATCCGGGTACACCTCCGGCGGAGCTGGCCGACCTTCTCAGCGAGCATTACGACGGCCAGCCCGTCTCCAGTCGGCTGGCAGCACGAATGATGGCGAACGGCTCCTCGCCGGAACGGCTGGCGGGTGTGGCCGAAGTGATGCTGGCCGGGGGCACCGCCGACAGGTGCACGCCGTCGCTGACCGCCCTGACCTTCGCGGCAGCGGCAGCCCGCGCAGCGGAGGATACCGGCACGGCGCGCCGGCTGCTCGACCAGGCACTTGACGCGACCGATGACCCGGACACCCGGATATACATCATCGAGCACCTGCGCGCGAGCGGGCACGTGGCCGACGCCATTGAGCTGCTCGAGGTCAGGCTGTGCGAGGCGCCGGATGACGACGACGCGGCGGAGCGCTACGGCGTGGCGATCGAGGAAGCCTATGCGCATGTCAATGACGAGTCGGCCGCGGGCGGCTGCCCGTGCGGGCTGGGCGCGCCGTGGCAGGAGTGCTGCGGGCCCCGGGAACGCGCCGCGCTCAGCCGGTTCGCTGACCGGTCAGGCCTGATCGCGCTGTCGGACGCGGTAAGCGCGTACCTTGCCACCTCGGGATACGGGCGGGCGGTCGACGACCGCGTGGCGGAAACGCTGCCGCCCACCGAAGACCTCGACTGGTCGCCCGCCGAGCGGGCCGCACTTGGCGCGCTGGCGGCAGAACACGCCCTACTCACGGCCAGGCTCTCCGCGGATGAGGAGACTGAAGACTCGCAAGGTCCGCTCGGTCCTCCGGATGCGGACGACACTGACACCCCGCTGGCGGCCTTCGCCGCAGATCCTTCGGCGCCGGCCGAGCTGGCAGCCAGGGCGGCCGCCTGGCGCGAGCACATTCACTACGGCCTGTGGCGGATCGACGGTCCGGGCCCGGCGCCCGGCCTGTGGTGCACCGACATCACCTCCGGTGTGACCAGGTACGCCGAGTTCCCGGCCGAGTTCACCGACAGGATGCCGCGGTGGGCGGTATGGCTGGGCGGGATCGTGCCGGTGGACGGGATATGGCGCTCCACCGGTCAGGGCTTCCGGCTCAGCCCCACCGAAGGGGACGCCGCCGCGGAACTCGTGCAGGCGGCTGCCACGACGCTCATCCATGCCATGGCCGGGAAGCCGAAGAAGCCCTCCCGGCTAATGACGGAGCCCGTCCGGTTCGGGCGGGCGGAACCGCTCGGGGTGTACGTGGACTTCGACGACCCGGCCTCTCCTCACATGGCCTCGCTTCTCGGGAAGGTGACCGGCGTGCTGTTGCCGCGCATTGTTGCGGAGGTACAGCTGCACCGCTCGGCCCCGCCCGCGTTGCGCAATACCGACGGGGACGCGATGTGCCTGATCACCGCCCAGATAAGGGTCAGCGACGCTGAGCAGGCAGCGAGGCACTTGGTTGCCCGCCCCGACTTCGAGCGCGACGCTGACGATCAGACCCGCGTTGCCTGGTACGGCCTGCGGATTCCGGCCGCGCAGCGCGCGGCGATGCTGGCCGAGGCCAGGGCACAGCTGCGCGCGGACAGGTACCTGGATGCGGACATCGAGGATCCCAGCACGCCGCAGCGCTGGATACGCGGCACACTCCAGGTCCGTGACGGCGAGCTCGTGGCCGAGGTCAACTCCCGTCAGCGGCTCACGCGCCTGCTGGACGTGCTCGCCAGGATCGGAGCGGACCCGGTTGTCACCGACGAGAAGCGGATTGACCCGGCGCAGGACTTCGCATCGCCGGCCGGAGAGGACGCGTTTCCGCGCGGTGCCGCGCCGCCGGCCGAAGGCTGGGAGAAGTACTGGCTCGACGAGCAGGTACCTGCGCTGCGGGGGCGCACCCCCCGCCAGGCTGCGCGCGGGAAGGAACGGCCGCTGCTGGAGGCGCTGCTGCGGCAATTCGAGTACGAGGCTGACCTGCTTGCCACCGAAGGAAAATCAGGCGTCGATACCGGCTGGCTGCGCCAAGAACTCGACATGGGCCACGACCCGGACGACTGAGCTGCGCCATCCCATCCCGGGCGGGTGCGCGGCGTTGTCCCGGAGACTGCCGCAGTCACTGGCGACTGTGGCCCGTGCCCGCTCACTGTACCTCCAGCAACCCTTGGTGAAAATCGCCTCGTGCGAGATGCGCATTCCGGTCCCCCCGCGGTTCCGCTCATAGCACAGCCGTCCCGATACCTGCTGCGGTGACCATCCGCGCTTCATATCGCATACGGCCCGCTCTTTCAGCGCCGGGTCCGCCTGCCGCCAACGTGAGTTCCTCCCGGCGCACGTTCCCCCGATTCGCTCGCGTGTTCGCCAGAGCATCCCACGCCGGAAGATCACCTACACGAAGATCCCGTACCTCCCGTAAGAAACAACTGCCCGTTCCGCCCGATTGCCTTGACCGCCTGCGATCAAGCTTCGAGGCCGAGACTCCGGAGGTCATTGACGAACTGCAGGCCAGGGGCATCGATGTCGCCCCAGTAGATCAGTGACTGGGCGTGCCGTGCCCAGGTGATGCGGGCGTAGTTGACGACACTGAATCCGTGGCTGTGCAGGACGGTGCATGGGTGGTCATCTGTGATGGCGTAGCCTGCTTCTTTGTTCTTCAGAATGGCTACTGTATGGGGCTGCGCGCTCCAAGCGTTGAGGTCTTCGACGGAGGCCGCGATTTATGTCCGGCACGGCATCGTTGACCTGTTCGCGGCGTTTGACATCGCGACCGGCCTGGTGATCGCGAAAACCTACAAAAGCCACCGGGCGAAGGAATGGATCAAATTCCTTGAGGAGATCGACAAGCAGGTGCCGCAGCTGGCAGAACCGGACGAGCCCGGCGGGCAGCCGCATGTGCTGCAGATCCACATCGTCGCGGACAACTACGGGACACATAAGACCCCGGCTGTCCAGGAATGGCTGGCTGAGCACCCCCGTTTCCATATTCATTTCACTCCGACCAGCTCGTCCTGGCTCAACCAGGCAGAGCGCTGGTTCGGGCTTCTGACCGAGAAACTCCTGCGCCGCGGGGTGCACAAGTCCATCAAGCAGCTCGAAAAGGACATCCTCGCCTGGGCGAACATATGGAACGAGGACCCCAAACCCCTCATCTGGACGAAAACCACGGAGGAAATACTCGAATCACTTGGGCGACTTCTTCGGCGGATCAAGGACCCAGGACACTAGGATTGCGCCACAGGCGCTGACCGGGCGCGTGGATATCCCGGAACCACGGCGGCGGCGCGATCGCTGGGCCTCCCGCCGTCCGGGACAGGGTGGCTCAAGGTGCAGCCAAGAGGATCAGCGGTGTGCCCGGACGGCGAACCGCATGTACGAATCGAGAGGGGGATGGGGAACGGGCCGCCCGCGGCTCCGCGCCCCTGACCACGAATGGCTAAGGCGCTGCTGACCCCGCGAGCAGTGGACTTCCCGCGCTGGTACCAGGACGTGATCGCCAAGGCGGAGCTGGCCGAGAACGGGCCGGCTCGGGGTTCGATGGTGATCAGGCCTACCGGGTACGCGTTGTGGGAGCGAATGCAGCGCGAGCTCGATGATCGGATCAAGGCGGCTGGCGCGGCCAACGCTTATTTCCCGCTGCTCATCCCGGAGTCCTACCTGCGGCGTGAGGCCGAGCACGTTGAGGGGTTCAGTCCCGAGCTGGCGGTCGTCACCATCGGCGGCGGCAAGCAGCTGGAGGAGCCGCTGGTCATCCGGCCGACCAGCGAGACGGTCATCGGTGAGTCGATGGCCAGGTGGATTGAGAGCTACCGTGACCTGCCGCTGCTGATCAATCAGTGGGCCAACGTGGTGCGCTGGGAGCTACGCCCCCGCTTGTTCCTGCGGACCACCGAGTTCCTCTGGCAGGAGGGTCATACGGCGCACGCCAGCGAGGCGGAGGCCCGCGGCTACGCCCGCCGCATCCTGCGCGACGTCTACGAGGACGTCCTGGTCAACGTCTTGGGCCTGCCGGTTGTCGTGGGCCGCAAGACTGTGCGTGAGCGCTTCGCCGGCGCCACGTCGACGTACACGCTAGAGGCGCTGATGGGCGACGGTAAGGCCCTCCAGATGGGCACCAGCCATGAGCTGGGCCAGAACTTCGCGCGTGCCTTCGGGATCGGCTACCTCGGCGCCTCCGGTCGGCGTGAACTGGCCTGGACCACATCATGGGGCATCACGACCCGCCTCATCGGTGGTGTCATCATGGCCCACGGCGACGATCTCGGGCTTCGCATACCGCCCCGCGTGGCTCCGGTACAGGCCCACGTCCTTGTGGTGAAGGAAGGCGATGGTGTCGTCGAGACGGCCCGTAAGCTGACCGACGGACTGCGTGACGCAGGCGTCCGGGCCACTCTCGATGAACGGGTCGACGTGCCGTTCGGCCGGCGGGCCATAGATGCCGAGCTCAAGGGGTATCCCGTCCGCATCGAGGTGGGGCCGCGCGACATCGTCGAGGGTCGGGTCGTGGTGGTACGCCGGGTGACCGGGGAGAGAGGTCCCGTGCCGGTGGATTCCGTGGTGAAGCTGGTGACGGCGGCTCTGACTGCCGACCAGCAGACGCTGTACGACAGCGCGCTGGCCGAACAGAAGCGGCGCACCACCGAGGTAACGTCGGTGGCCGAGGCCATCGAAGCGGTCGGCAGCGGCTGGGCCAGGCTGCCGTGGTCCGCGGTCGGCGCCGAAGGCGAGGCGGAGTTGAACGTCCACGGCGTCACCGTGCGCTGCCTGCTCCACGCGGACGGCAGCGTGCCCGACTCGGAAGACGCCCCCGACCTCGTCGCGGTAGTCGGGCGCGCCTACTGATCCGTCAGGCCCGGCGCCACGAGAACGCCAGCAGGCAGATCAGCAGCCCCGCGCTGACGGCAGTGATGAGGCGGATGATGCCGAGCGGTCTCATGATTCCGCCGAGTATGACGAAGATGATCGACGGGCCGCGCACATCCCCGCCGCCGCCACCGCGAGCAGGGGGACGAAGACCAGCCACAGGCGCCGTCCCGATCGCCGGTTGACGAGCACGCCCACCAGCGCCCTGGCGGCGATCGACCCTGCGGAGGCCACCCTCAGCACAACGCCGAAGAGCTGGCATCTCGCAGCGCGCCCGTCCCGCGCCGCGTCCGTGCGGGGAGCCGGCTCCCGCCGCCCGGGCCGCGCGCCCCGGCTACGGTCACCGCGGCAGCCCGGTCGGCAGCCGCGGGACCGCCTATCCCCGGGCATCCCGATGGCGCCGCCCTGGAAGAGGAGCGAGCCGCGCGGGTCATCGACACGCCGCGGGCCCGCGACCGGGTGCTCAGCCCCGCCCACGTCTGCGGCATGACCCATCAGCGCATCGAACTGGCGCAGGCCGTGACGGCGGCGGGCCGGGTGCGCGGCGACCCGGCGCTGGCCCACCCGGTCTGGGGGGCATCGTATGAGTGGATGGCCGCCAGGCTCGCCGAGAAGCACCCGCCCTCATCTGGGGCATCGTCACCAACTCCATCGCCCACGGCGGGTGCGACTCCTCCTGCGGCGGCGGCCTGCCGACCTGTGACCTGTTCCGCCCGTACCCGGGGCACGCGTCCCTGCTCATCCATGTTCCCCAGAAGCGAGTGCTGGTGTCGGACTGGGCTGGCTGGGACAAGCTCGTCTTCGGCGGGTACGTCCCGGTCGACGCGACCGACTCCACCGCGTTCGGCCAGATGCTCGCCGACCGGTTCGGCGCTGCTATCCCGCAGCCGCGGGCCTGGCCGCCGGACCTGCTGGAGAAGGCGCGCGCGTCCTGGACCCGGTGCCTGCGGGTGGGCCTCGACGGGTTCAGCCGACCGGTGGCTGGCGCCCAGTTTGTGGTCTCTGAGCTGCGGGCCACCGATGTCATCGACGTCGTGGCCGGGCCGCCCCTGTCCGCCGCCGGCCCGTGGTGGGACTGCCACCTGGCCCGCTACCCCGACGAGGCCGACCGCCGGGACCGCAGCAGCACCCCCGTCGCGGACCTCCGCTCCGCCCCGCGCCCCTGATCCGCCGCCCGCCAACGCCAGCCAGCGGCCAGCCTCCGCGGGAGCCGGCCGCTGACGCCAGGGTCCTGGCCTGTCCTGGCCTGGCCAGCGTGGCGGCACCTAGCGTCGCCCAGGGTAGCTAGACACTCACATTCAAGAGACGGGCTGCACGTGCTCGAACGGATTCGCCTGCACTGCTCTGCTACGGTTCGTCCTCGATGATGTCGACGGTCTTCCAGTAGCTGTCCATCATCGGCTTGCGCAGGTGGTCGTTCTGCCGGTCGCGCAGCTATGGCCGCCTGGGTGGATTTCCTTGATGTTCTCGGCACAGCCGACAGGCTCGTCCACTTGGAGGGAACGGGGTCCAATGGAATTCAGCCGGTCACTCAAGAAGAAGGCGACACGGCACGGCCATTGCCCGAGCCGCCGCCTAACGCTCTGCCACCTTCAATGGGAGCAAGACCTCAGGCAGCCTGACGCGCTGAAATCGCGATAGTACGGCTAAAGAGGTTAGGTCAGGGTCTGGTTCTACGGTGGTTCGGGAATCCATCGATGAGTTCGGGCCTGTACCGAGTTTCGGGCTGCCATGCACGACCCGGGGGCGGGTCAGGGGCGGGTCAGTGCTGGCTGCGTGTGAAGAGCGCGACCGCGTCGGTGATGAGGGCGTCGGTCTGCCCGGTTTGGGCCCTGCCCGAGGTGACGAGCGCGGCGATGCCCTGCAGGGTGGCGATGAGGAGCAGGCGGAGGCGCTCGGGGTCGCCCGGAGGGAGCGTGCCGGCCTGCTGTCCCTGGCCGATCAGGTCCCCGGCCGCGGTGAACAGGCGCGCGGACGCCTCCGGCAGGGCGGCGGGCTGCCCGGCGTTCTTGGCGGCGAACATCAGCTCGAGGAGGGCGGCGTCCTTGGTCGCGAAGCGTACGTAGGCGGTCGCCGCGGCCCGCAGCCGCGCCTCGTAGTCCTCGCCGGCGTCATCGATCGCCGCGCGCACCTCGTCGCCCAGGCGCGCGAATCCGGCTTCGGCGAGGGCGTCCAGCAGCGCCTGCCGGTCGGCGAAGTGGCGGCGCGGCGCCGCGTGGCTGACTCCTGCCTGGCGCGCGAGGTCGCGCAGCGACAGCCGCTCGATGCCTTGCTCCCGGAGCGTGCGCTCGGCCTCGGCGAGCAGCGCGGCGCGCAGGCGGCCGTGGTGGTAGGGGCGACCAGTCATGCTCCGGATCGTAGCACCCCGATGTTGTCGTTGACAGCATAGTAGTCGATGACTACATTGTTTTCTATGACTACTTTCAACGTCGCAGACGTCCCCGGCATGACCGGCAGGACAGTGATCGTGACCGGCGCCAGCAGCGGCATCGGGCTGGCCGCGGCCCGCGCGCTAGCAGGGGCCGGCGCGCGCGTCGTGTTCGCGGTGCGCAGCACCGAGAAGGGCAAGGCGGCCGCGGCGGCCACGCCCGGCATGACCGAAGTCCGCGAGCTTGACCTCGCCAGCCTGGACTCCGTGCGGGCGTTCGCCGTCGGCTGGGACGGCCCGATCGACCTGCTGATCAACAACGCGGGCGTGTCAGGATGGTCGCTGGCCCGCACCGCCGACGGGTTCGAGATGAAGTTCGGCACCAACCACCTGGGCCACTTCGCCCTGACCAACCTGCTCCTGGAGCACATCACCGGCCGCGTCGTGACGGTTGCCTCCCAGGCTGAGCGGCTCGGCCGCCTCGACTTCGGCGACCTCAACTGGGAGCGCAGGCGCCTACGACGGCGGCGCCGCCGAGGTCTCCCAGGTGACCGGCGCGATGACCGAACTGAAGAAGATCGCCGGGACGAAGAAGTTCCTGCTGATCGGGGACTCCAAGCTGATCAGCTACGACAACGTCGCCGCGATCACCGGCACGGGGTGCACGTTCCTGGCCCCGGCCTCCAAGACGTATGTGAAGGCCGCCGAGCTGGCCGCCTGCGACCTGGGCAGGGCCACCGAGGCCGGCTACGCCGCCGGACGCGACCAGCACAAGAAGAACAGCAACCCCGGCCAGCTGGGCCGCTGGCACGTCCTCGAAGACGACCAGGGCTTTGAGATCCGCAGCCCCAGGCGCAAGAGCGCCCCGCCGATCCGCCCGCGCCGCATCTTCGTGCACTCCACCGCCCGCGCCGCTGCCGCCACCAGCAGGACCAGGAAGCTCACCCGCGCCAAAGACGACCTCGGCCGCTTGGTCTCCGGCCTGGGCGGCCGGTTCTACCCCAGCGAGCAGGCCGTCACCGACCGCATCAGGGAGATCAGCCTCGCCCGGAAGGCCGGCCCCTACCTGCGCTACACCATCTGCACCGCCCCGGCCGGCGGCCCCGGCAGCACCAGCACCGGCCAGGCAGCCGGTATCGCCGAGGCGACCGGACCCGGCCCGGTGGGCACCTGGCAGGGCAGCGGCAGCGGCGGACCCGGCAAGCCCGCCCTCACCTGGTGGCTCGACCAGGACGCGATCGACGCCGAAGCCGCCACCGACGGCTGGTACGCGCTGCTCACCAGCCTGGACGCCAGCATCACCGCCGCGGAGGCGCTGCCGCGCCACAAGGGCCAGGAAGCCGTCGAACGCCGATACGGCAACCTCAAAGGACCGCTCGCGGTCGCCCCGATGTTCCTGCACAGCAACCGGCGGATCACCGCGCTGATCACCGTGATCAGCCTCGCCCTGCTGGTCTTCTGCCTGATCGAACGACAAGCCCGCCGCAACCTCGCCCCCCAGACCAAAGTCGAGGGACTGTACAACCGGCAGCCCGCCCGGCCTGCCGGTCGGCTCATCCTGACCGCCCTGGCCGGCCTGCAGCTGATCCCGGCCACCGCGACCAGCCCAGCGCAGATCCCCAGGCCCAGCCCGGTCCAGGCCCGGCTGCTGGAACTGCTCGGCGTCGACCCGACCCGGCCGCCGTGACACCGAACCCAGGCCACGGGACGTGATCTACGTCGATGTGCGAATTACCGGGCTAGCCGCTCCTGATGCGGCGGCTGTGGGCGATCAGTCGGCCGCGCGGTGCCCTGTTCGTGCTGCTGTCCGTCGGACCGGTGCTGGCTGGCGGGTGGTGCGCGCAGAGAATTTTTCGTCCGAACGGTCTCGTGGTGGCTCACACGGCGGTCACGATGTGGACCGTGCTGGGCGGCGCCGCGGCGGTCGCGCTGGCCGCCGCGGCTGTCGGCCGCTCACACAGCGGTGACCAGCGGGCGCCGTTCGTGCTCATCCGCGTTCCCCGCGGCGGAGGCGTCAGGAACGAGCTGCGCCGCAGGGGCTTCGCCGTCCGGCGGGGCGACACCTTCCCTGGGCTTGGCCCGGACTGGCTGCGGATCGCCGTGCGCGACCCGGCGACGTCCGGCGCGTTCGCCCGTTCCCCCCGAGAGGTGCTGACATGACCCAATCCGATCACGCGCTCGCCGGGCTCGAGATCGACGCCTTCGACGGAACCCGATGACAAGATTGGCGGACAGCGCCTTGCGGGGCGCAGCTAGCGGTCCTGGACGAGCTTGTCCAGGATCGCGTCGCGGCTCAGCCCGTCGGCCGCCATGCGGAGCGCCTGCTCCGTCACTTGCGGCGGCTCGCCTGCCCACAGTTCCTCGACGACAGCCTGGTAGGACGCCCGATCGTCTCGTGGGATCCCGCGTCCGGCCAGCCACAGTTCGGTGATCTTGGCGCGCCCCGACGGCTCGGCCGCGTCGAGGGTTCCGGTGCCCTCCGCCCGGTCGTGGTAAAGCGGGACGGCGAGGTGCCGCCGTTGCAATGCCTGCTGGCATCGGGTGTCGTCGGAGATGACGTCGTCGGGCAGGTCTTGGAAGTACCGGTTATGCGGCTGCTGGCTCGCGGCGGCGAGCACCGCGGGAAACTCGCGCAGCTCGCCGTCCAGTTCCGACAGGAGACGACGGCGCAGGCGCTTCGGCAGGTTGGCGCGGTCGGCGGTCCAGGCCGCCCACGCCCGGATCACGGGTGCCATGTCGCCCGCGAGCCTGGCCGGCAGGACCAGTCGCATCGGCAGTACGTCCCGGAGGAGCCGCCGGAAGAGAAGCGGCCCGGGCCGCAGCGGGTCCCGGCCGAGGTAGTCCGCGCAGAATGCGACGAGATCCCGCGGCAGGAACCGGGCGACCACGCCGGTGAGTGCCCGGCCCTCTGGCGAGCGGTAGAACTCTGCGACCAGGCGCTCGCGTTCCCCGGGCGGCCAGCGGTCGGCGGTGGTCCCGGAGGGTGCTTCCGTCGCCTGGCCCGCGCTTTCGGCCGCGGCGGCCAGTTCCCGTGCGCGCTGATCAGCCAGGACCGCGAGCCCGAGCGTGGTGCGGTAGTCCTCGGAGTCACGCTCCACCCACGGCGCCGGGCCGTGCTGCGCGAACGCGTCGAGCCCCGTCCGCAGCAGCCCGGCGGCCTCAGCCGGCGGGATCTCGCGGAGATCAGCGCCCAGCCTGCGCGCCAGTCCCATTGCGACTCCGGCATCCAGGCTGCCCTCCTCTTCCAGGAAGGGGGCGGCCAGTGAGGACACCGCGTCATGCCAGATCGTGTCGAGCCGCGCTATTACGGCATGCCGGTTTCCCCTGGTCGGGTAGCTGAACTCGCACAGGAGCACGGTGGACTCCCGGAACTGGTCGGTCGTCACCCAGCACTTGCCGGGGATCGCCTGGCCCAGTTCGGCCGCCCAGGCCGCTGCGGTACGCCCGGCCGCGTCAGCGAGGGTCCTCGCATGGTCCCGGACAGCGGAATCCGGGCCTGCGACCGCGAACGCACGCAGGATCCCGACGGCAAGCGGAGCGCTGCTGGCGGCCAGCGCGTCGCAGATGTCCAGGCACGCGTCACGAAGCCGGTCACCGGCGAACCCGGCCTGCGCCATGCGGCCTGCCACCGAACTGACCGTCGCTTCCGCGTCGTAGGCACAAGACACCCGGTCGCGATCGGCGAACGTGTCCATGAGCCGACCGGCGGCAGCGCTGGCGTCCCTGGCCGTGAGCAACCGGACGCGGAGATCCCGCACGCGACGTTCGGCTGTGCGCTGCTGGACTGCCCGCCGCTGTACGGCCTGCCGCGCTGACTGCGTACTCTTCTTCTTACGGTTCTTGCCATTTCCGCCCACCCGGTGAGGATGGCACATTCAGCCGACTGGATTGGCCGGTCTCCGGCGATCGCCCGCGTCAACAACGCCGAGGCCGAGCGCTGGGAGGACACCGACTGGGAGCAGATCGTGCTGCTGTACGACATGCTGCTGCGTGAGCTAGGCCATCCCGGCCAGGCCCGCGTCGCGGATCGCCGTGCCCTCGAACTGACCGCCAACCCGGCAGAGCGAGCCGTACTCCAGCAACGCCTCACCTGGGTCTAGCACCCTGGCAGGGAATCCAGCTCAGTGGCCAAGGAGGCAGGCATTGAACAAGAAAGACGCGCGACAACATAACCGGGCGATCTGCACGCCTCCACCATGCGGAGCCGTCGTGTTCCTCGCGGCCGCCTGGCTGGGCGAACTTCGCGACGAAGGACATCACAACCTGGCCGTGCGACAGTAGCCCAGGATCCTGACCTGGCCTATAATTATGACCATGAAGACGATGAGCCTGGCAGCCGCCAAGACACGGTTCTCCGCCCTGGTGGACGAAGCGGTAGCGACTCATGAGCAGATTACGGTTACCCGTAACGGCGAGCCCGCCGTGGTGGTCCTCTCGGTGGAAGACTTTGAGTCTCTTGTGGAAACGCTCGCAATTCTGCAGGATCCCGCGGATCGCGCGGAGTTTGAACGGGCTCGGCGTGAGGCTGATGAAGGCGACGTGATCGACGAAGAGGAGATGGCGAGCCTGATGCGGGAACGGCTCGGAAAACGAGGCGATTAGTGAGCCGCAGGATCGTGCTCACCCGCACGGCCAGGCGGCAGCTGGCCGAGGAACTGCCCGAGCCCGTCGCCGCGGCGGCTTGGGAACTCATCCAAGGCGACTTGCGGGCAAAGCCGCAGATCGTAGGGAAACCACTGCTGGACCCCTACATGGGCGAGTGGTCAGCCTGCCGCGGTACCTACCGCATCCGGTATCGATTTGACGACAAGACCGTGACCGTCCTCCACATCCGGCCAAGATCGACTGCTTATCACGCGTGATCCCATCCCATCCCGGTAGCTGCGACCTTACGCAGGCGGGTCGCGGCCCCGGCGGGTGAGGAGGTTGCGCTGCAGGCGAAGACACGCGTCCGTTCGGGAAAATCACCAAAAACTATCCGAACGGACGCGTGGTGACTCTCAGGCTGGGTTGCGGCCGAGGGACTGGATGGCGTTGCTGGCGCGCTCGGCGGCGTCGAAGGACGCCGAGCTGCTGGTGCTGCGCCAGGAGGTCGCCGTGCTGCGGCGGCAGAACCCCAGGCCGAAGCTGGACGGACCGTGCAGTGCTCGCCGCCCTGGCCCGGCTGCTCCCCAGGTCGCTGCGGATGAGCCGTCCCGCCACGTCCATGTCCTGGGCGTGACCGCCCACCCGGACGGGGCGTGGACCGTGCAGCAGGCCCGGAACCTGCTGATGGACCTGGGGGAGCGGGCCACCCGGTTCCGGTTCCTGGTCCGCGACCGGGCCGGCCAGTTCACCGACGGGTTCGGCGCGGTGCTGCCGGCTGCCGGGATCGAGGTGGTGAAGATCCCACCGCGCAGCCCAAGAGCGACGCTCATGCCGAGCGCTGGGTGCGCACCGTCCGGGCTGAGGTCACCGACCGGATGCCGGTCGCCGGGCCGCGGCACCTGCGCGCGGCCCTGGACGAGTACGCCGCCCATTACAACCGGCATCGCCCGCACCGGGCCAGGAACCTGCGACCGCCCGACAGCGACGACATCGCCATGGCCGCGATCACCGACCTTGCGGCGGCGAGAATCCGGCGGCGGAGGGTCCTGGGCGGACTGATCAACGAGTACCAACGGGCAGCATGACCACTGTCGGCCGGTCACGAAGCTACAGCTCAAAGGCCGTGACGGGGTTATGGAACCCTACAGGGGCCACTCCGGGCGGGATGCTGCAGCCGGGACGGCCAGAACGGGCGGGTGCGCGGCCGACCACGGCGGCCCGTGGGACTAGGTCCGGACTGACGAGCAAACGTGGAGCAAACATGGCCCCGAAACGGCCTCCATGAGGTCGACCTAAACGGGTACCAGGACGGGTGCGCCGCCAGGGACTCGAACCCCGAACCCGCAGATTAAGAGTCTGCTGCTCTGCCAGTTGAGCTAGCGGCGCGTCGTGCCGGGCCATGTTATGACGTGCCGGGCTGTACAGCAAACCGGGAGAGGCGGTGCCGCGTGGTGCCGTCCGCTGCCGGGCCGTACCGCGACATCCGAGCAAACATGGAGCAAACATGGATCCCGTTGGTGCGCGGGAGCGGCGGACACAGTCCGTAATTGCCGCTGGCGGCAAGGATGCGAGGTGGAAACTGGTGGCACCGCGGGGATAGTGCTGATGGTAAGCACGGCCTGCGGGACGCTGGAATGTGCGCGCTGGGTGCGATGGGTACCTGGGAAGCGGCCCGGTGCGGTGCGCTGGCCGTCAGCAGGGCCGCCAGCAGCATCGTCGCGTACCCTACGCCCTCGGCCCAGCAATGCCGGCACGTCGTGGGGGCACCCCGCGACCTCCCTGCACAGATACAGCATCGCCACAGCGCCCAGATCGCCCGACCCGTCCGCATCCCGGTCAGCGGGTGCCGGCGGGGCGTCCTCGGTGCAAGGCGGCACGTCCTGGTGGCCTCAGTGCTGCTCGTCGCTGAGCCGGGTGGCCTCCAGATCGAGGCCGCGCTGCAGCCGCTGGTGGGCTGCTGCGCTGATGGTCCCGTTTTCGTAGAGCCTGGCGAGCTCGGCGTTCTCCGCGCCGATGAGGTCGCGGCGCAGTTCCCGTTCGGTCAGGCCGCCTGGTTCCGGCGGCGGGGTGCCGTCGATGCGGTCGCGGGTGTGCGCGATGCGGGCCTGCAGGTTGCCGCGGACCCGGTCGATCACGGCGTCGGGGGCGCCATCACTGCCCGCCACCTCCTCGAGCCGGGCGAGGGCCGCCTCAGCCAGGCGCAGCCGGGCGAGGGTTTCCTCGTGGCACGCCGTGGCGGGCCGGGCGATCCCGGCGAACCGGGCCAGCGGGCTCCAGGGTGAGGCCCTGCACGATGAGCGAGATCACGATGACCGCGGTGGCGAGCACCAGGACGAGGCCGCGCTCCGGCAGGGAAGCGCCGCTGGCTATCGTCAGCGGAATCGACAGGGCCGCCGCCAGCGGCACGACGCCGCAGGTGCCGGCCCAGGACACCACGGCGGGCACGGGCCAGGACGGGCGCCGGGTGCCGGCGCGGCGCTGCAGGACAGCCGACAGCGGGAAAACCCACAAGATCCGCGTGGCGATCAGCGTGCCAGCGACCGCGAGCGCCCCGGCCGGCCATGCCTCGGTATGGGCCAGGTCCCGGATCAGGACTGGCAGCCGCAGGCCGATGAGGCTGAACACTACGCTCTCCAGCAGGAAGATCACCGTCTGGTACACCGAGTGCAGCTGCAGCCGGGTCTGGGCGGTGGTGATCCGCGCCCGCCGCGCGCCGATGATCAGCCCCGCGACGATCACCGCCATCACCGGCGAGACATGAAGCGCCGCGCCGAGCACGTACGCCGCGTACGGGGTGACGAGCGCCAGCACGGTTTCCGGCACCGGATCGGTGACGCGGCGGCGCACGGCGATCACCCCGGCCGCGACCACACCCCCCGCTGCCGCGCCGCCAGCCGCCAGGACCGCGAACTGCCCGGGGCCGTGCAGCAGCATCCCGCCCGCCGTGGTCCCGGCTGTTCCGGCGATCGCGATGGAGACTGCGATCTGGAACAGCACCAGGCTGGTCGCGTCGTTGAACAGACTCTCCGCCTGCACCAGCGCCTGGACCTTGGGCGGGTGCGCAAGGGCCTGATCCGCCGGCACCGCGCCCGGGCGGACCGCCGCGCGGTGCAGGTATCGGTCACCGTCGCCGGCCGGGAGGTGGTGGACCAGGCGACCGCCCGCCGGCGGGCGCTGATCGCCGGCATCCTGGGCCGGCTCCCGGCTGCGGAGCAAGCGGCGGTGGCCGCCGCCCTGGAGTCGTTCGCCGCCGCCGCCGGGGAGATCCCCGACAGCCAGTGGCCGGCGGGTCCGGCCGACCCGCCGGCGGCGCCGCCGGCGGGTTTGAAACGGGAGCCCGCCGTTCCTGTCCGGATTCCCGTCCGGCATCGCGCTGCACCACGCCCGAAATTACCTGCTCGTCGCGGCCCTCGCGGTGATCGCGGCCCTGCTGGGCCTGGCGTTCGCGAAGATCCTCTACGCGACCGAGGACGCCTGCGACCGGATCTGGAAGAACCGCGCCGCCGGCGGGATCGCGCTCGGGGTGCTGCTGCTGGCCCTGCCGCACATGTACGGCGTCGGCTACCCCGTCATGTACAACGCCGTCGGTGGCGGCTACGCGCTGTGGTTCCTGATCGTGCTCGCCGCCGGGAAGATCATCGCGGCCAGCCTGACCATCGGCATCGGCGGATCGGGTGGCGTGTTCGCCCCGTCGCTGTTCATCGGCGCGACCTCCGGCATGGCCTTCGGCGAGATCGCGGGTCACCTGCTCGGCCCGGCCGCCGGGCAGCCCGCCCTGTACGCGGTCGTCGGCATGGGAGCGGTGTTCGCCTGCGCGGCCCGGGCGCCGCTGACCTCGGTGGCCAGCGTGGTGGAGATGACCGGTGACTTCACCCTCACCCTCCCGGTGATGCTGGCCGTGGCGGTCGACGCCGCCACCTCGCGGGCGTTGAGCTACGGCACGATCTACACGACCAAGCTGCTGCGCCGCGGCACCGACATCGACCACCCGCGATCAGCGGACCCGTTCGAGGACCTCACGGCCGCCGACGCCATGCACCCCTTCGCGGCGCCGCTCACCATCGCGCCCGCGCCACCTGGCCTGCTGCCTGGGCCGGGTCCGGCCCAGGGGCCGCTGCCCGGCCCGGTCACCCATCAGCGCAATCTCCAGGTGCTGTTCGCCAGCGAGTCCCTGGCCCAGTGCCCTGCGCCAGCTGGAACTGTTCGGCCGCGACGGCCTGCCGGTGCTGTCTGCCGACGGGCAGCACCTGCAAGGCTGGATCACCAGCCAGAACGTGCTGCAGGCCGTTGCCCGCCACATGCGCACCGTCCGGGCCGCCGCCGCGCAGGCACTACGGGCCGCCGGCCCGGCCCTTCCCGGCCCGCGGGCCGCTGCCGCCCGCGAGGCGCCTGCCCGGCTGCGCGATTACCAGATCCTGGAAACCATCACATCCGCCCGATGAACCTGCCAGCCAGGCGGGCACTCCCCGGGCGGAAGACCCCGTCACGTGATGCACGCGGCCCGGCGCCGTATGAGAACCGTGACCACGCGCCGGGCGGATGAAGCCGGTGCGCCGAAAGCAATGCAGTCCTGAGCGGGGCGGCTCCTGCCCGTCATGGCCAGTCCCGGGACCAGCAGGTCCCGGGCCTGCTGCAGACGGCAGAGTACGCGCGTGCGGTCGCCGCGCCGACCCGCTGGTGCCAGCGGGCGTGCAGGACCGGGTCGTGGAGGCCGGGCTTGCCCGCAGCAGGTGATCCTGGCGCAGAAGCTGCGGATCGCCGATTCGATCCGCACGAAGATCTATCGAGTCCGGCGAGTACCGGCCGGGCGCGAAACTGCCCGGCCTGCCCGCTCTCGCGCAGTTCTGCAAGGCAAGCCTGGTGACCGTCAGGCGATCCCTGGTCCCCGGTCCCGGCCGCGATGCTGAACCGGATCCGCGCCACGCTGCGGGCGGCGCTGAACGCGGCGATCCGCCGCGGGCTGATCACCGGCAACCCGCCTGCCGGGCCGAGCTGCCGCGCGCCCGCCGGCACGGGCTGTAGTGTGGACGCCCGGCCGCATCGAGCACTGGCAGCGCACCGGGGAACGGCCCGCCATCGCCGTCTGGACCGCCGCCCAGACCGCGCAGTTCCTGCGCGCAGTCGCTGGTTACTTGGACCTGCGAGAGTTATTCTCCTGGGCCGCTCATCCCCAGGATCAGCATGATCGGGCCCGGGGGAAGATCCGGACGAAGACCGGGTGGCTGACGCGCGCCGGTTCGGCTCTCACCATTTCTGCTCCGGGCTGGTCAGTGGCCGCGCGGCGCCTCGCGGCGCGGCCTGCAGCAGTGGCCGCCGGCAGGCGGTGAAGATCAGGTGCTCACGCTGCGGCGTCAATCCGCCGCACAGCGGCAGCCCGTACTGGGTCGCCTGACGCCGGCGATGCGCCCGCACCCAGCCAGCGTTGCTGTACCGCCAGCCTGCTCCGCGGCCTGGTCGAGCCTGGCTTCCAGCTCCTCGATCAGGCAGGCGTCCTGCTCGGCATGCAGCGCCGCGGCCCGCACCCGCGGGCCCGGATCCTTCTGCAGCCGTCTCACCTCGCCGCGGAACCGCTCATACACCAGGAAGCCGGCGCCGCACGGGCAGACCCGGTGCAGCGCCCTCACCCGCACTTCCTCATCCGGAGCGCGAAGCTGCGCGAGCAGCACGGGCCGGCACCTTCGGCGCTTCCCCTTCGCCACGGCCGCAGTGTAACCTCGGCAAGCCGCCCGGCGCCACGCATTTCCCCCGCCCTGGGCGCAACCCGCATCCGGCCGCCGGGGACCGGCAGGCTCTGCGGATTCTCCCAGGTCCCCGGCGCATTGCCAGCCGTGTTCCAGGCCCGCGGCCGCGGGCATTCGGCCAGCGCGCCACTCCCGGCAGCCCGCCGTCCATAATTGCCGGCCGAGGCACAATGGGAAGGCGGACGCTGGTGGCATCGCCGGCATGGCGCTGATGGTCATCGCGGGCTGCGGGACGCTGCAGCACGCGCGCCGGGTGCGGTGGCCGGGCCCTTCGGAGAAGCTCGATGCATGGACCTGGCATTGACCTCCGGTAGTCCTGCGATATACCTCTCTTGTACCTGGGAAGCGATCCGGTAGCGGCGCGTCGGCACACGGGAAGTCCGGCCATGGCAGCCGGATCGCTGCCCTGTGGCTCCCGGCGCGAGCTCGCCGGATGATGCGGTGGCAGCTTCGCCCTGACGCCTCAATCAGCGGGCAGGTCCAGCAGGCGTTGTGCCACTTCGGTTAGGTCGGCACCGGTGACGTCGGGCGGTGCACCGCGCCGGGCTGGGCGGCTACGTGGAGCGGGTGATCTCGGCGGAGGAGGCCCGGACCTGGAAACCGCCCGCGGCGGTTTACCGGCATGCCGCGTCGGTGCAGCACCGTCGCGCCTGCCTCTCGCCGGCGGGCCAGCGCCTCGTTCGCGGCGAGCGTCGCCGGCACCGGTACCGGCGCCCGGCCCGGGAATCCTTCCCGGCTACGGTCAGGGCTCGCCGTTGAGGCCCCGCTCCGGGCATGATCCCCTGCGCGGCCTGCATACCGTCTCCAACGGCGCGGCCAGGCGCGTCCCCGCCGGGACTGTCAGCGAGGTGACAAGATGAGTGCCACTGGTCCCCTGGGTGCCACATGATGACCGGGAAGGGAGCACGCCGTGGCCGGACACAGCTATGACCTGGTGATCGTCGGCGCGGGCAGCGGAAACATGCTGCCGACCCAGGAGTTCGCCGGCTGGCGGGTCGCCGTGGTGGAAAGCGGCCGGTTCGGCGGCACCTGCCTCAACCGCGGGTGCATCCCGTCGAAGATGCTGGTGCACACCGCGGATATCGCCCAGACGATCCGGCACGCCGCCCGGTTCGGGATCGGCGCCGAGTGGGCCGGGGCGGACTGGCCGGCGATCCGCGAGCGGGTGTTCGGCCGGATCGACCCGTTGCATGAGCGGGCCGTCGCCCACCGGCGCAAGGAGGGCATCGACGTGTTCCCCGGCGAGGCGCGGTTTACCGGGCCGAAAGTGCTGCAGGTTGGCGGCGAGGAGATCCGCGCCGGCCGTTTCGTGCTGGCCGCGGGGTCGCGTCCCGCCATCCCTGCGGTTCCTGGGCTGGCCGGGGTGCCCTATCTGACCTCGGACACGGTGATGCGGCTGGGCAGGCTGCCGAGGTCGATGGTGGTGCTGGGCGGCGGGTACATCGCGGCGGAGATGAGCCACCTCTTCGGCTCGCTCGGCACTAGCGTGACCATCGTGACCCGCGGCACGCACCTGCTGTCCCGCCACGACGCCGACATCCGGGCCCGGTTCACCGAGCTGTACCGGGAGCGTTTTGACGTGCGGCTGGGCGCGACGGTCGAGCGTGTGTCGGCGGCCCGCAAGGGGATCCGCCTCGTCCTGGCGGGCTCCTCGGGCGCCCAGGTCGTCCAGGGCGAGGTGCTGCTGGTGGCGACCGGGCGGATACCCAACAGTGACCGGCTCGACGTCGCCGCCGCCAGGATCGAGGTTGATGCGCACGGGCACGTCCGCACCGACGACACCTACTCAACCAGCGTGCCGGGGGTCTGGGCGGTTGGCGACCTGGCGAACCACTTCCAGCTCAAGCACATGGCCAACGCCGAGATCAGGCTGGTCCGGCACAACCTGCTGCACCCTGGCCAGCCGCGGCGGGCACGGTTCATGGTGGTGCCGTCCGCCGTGTTCGCTGACCCGCAGGTCGCCTCGGTGGGGGCGACTGAGCAGGAACTGAAGGCCCAGGGCAGGGATTACGTCACCGCCACCCGTCCCTACAGCGATACGGCCTACGGCTGGGCGCTGGAGGACACCACCAGCTTCGTGAAGGTCCTCGCCGACCCCGCCACCCGGCTGCTGCTCGGCGCCCACCTGATCGGCCCGCAGGCCCCGGCCCTGATCCAGCCGCTGATCCAGGCGATGTGCCTGGGCAGCAGCGTCGATGAGGTCGCCTCGGGCGTCCTTTACATCCACCCGGCGCTCACCGAGGCCGTCGAGCAGGCACTGCTGCAGCTGTGAGACCAGCGGGGGATGGCCAAAAAATGGTCTCAGCTGGCGGCAGGCCCGCCCGCCGGTTAGGTGTCAGCTTGCTGACACTCGCGTGACCGGCTGGTGCGGTGAGGCGTTGAAAGAGGTAACGGCTGGAAGTAAGTAGGGAGGAGACCTGTGATGGCGCGTGCGACGTGGAACGGGGTGGTGCTGGCGGAGACCAGCCGTCCGGTGCTGCTGGAAGGCAACGTGTATTTCCCGCCGGAGGATGTCCGGCGGGAGTACCTGGCCAGGACGCGGGCGTGGTCGGTGTGCCCGTGGAAAGGGCTGGCCCGGTACTGTACCGTGCGGGCTGGCGGGCAGGCGAACAAGAACGCGGGCCTGGTATTACCCGCACCCGAGCCCGCTCGCCCGCAGGATCAGGAACTATGTGGCGTTCTGGAACGGGGTGCAGGTGAACGCCCAGGAAGGCGCCCAGGCTGAGACCGGCGTGGCGGCGTCGCCGGCGCGCGGGGCAGCCCCGGACGCGGGCATCGCTTGCCGTCCGGAGGGCTGACCTGTGCCCGCGGATTATGACCTGATCGTGATCGGCGGCGGTGCGGCCGGGCTCGGCGCCGCCCGCGCAGGGGCCGCAGCTGGCGCGCGCACGCTGCTGGTTTCAGAAGGTGAGATCGGCGGGGAGTGCACGTTCACGGGGTGCGTGCCGTCGAAGACACTCATCGAGGCCGCCGCCCGCGGCGCCGCGTTCCCCGCCACGATGGCGGCGGTAAGCGGCGCGATCGCGGCTATCGCGGCCACCGAGAGCGCTGAGATCCTGTCGCGGGAGGGCATCGAGGTCCTCCGCGGCCGAGCGGTCTTCACCACACCGCGCGGCATCAGCGTCGGGGGATGTGCCGTGCGGGCCGGGCGGTTTGTCATCGCCACCGGGTCCCGGCCCGCTGTCCCTCCCGTGCCCGGCCTGGCGGAGACCGCCTACCTGACCAACGAGACCGTCTTCGGGCTGGATCAGCTGCCCGGCCGCCTGGCGGTACTGGGCGGCGGCGCGGTGGGCTGCGAGCTGGCGCAGGCGTTCACCCGGCTCGGCAGCGAGGTCACGATCATTGAGGCAGCGCCCCGGCTGCTGGCCGCCGCCGACCCAGCCGCGTCCGCGGTCGTCGATCGCGTGTTCCGCGCCGAGGGCATCACCGTGCGCACCGGGGTGGCAGCTGCTGGTGTCAAGGAGAACGGCGATGGCGTGAGCGTCCGCCTGGCGTCCGGGGAGGCGACGGACGCGGACCAGCTGCTGGTGGCCACCGGGCGGCAGCCTGCCGCTGGTCACCTGGGCCTGGAGGCCGCCGGAGTCCGCCTCGATGAGCGCGGCTATGTCGTGACGGACCGGCACCTGGCCACCACCGCTCCCGGGATCTACGCGGCGGGGGATGTGACCGGGCGGATGCCGTTCACCCACGCGGCCCATGCCATGGGCCGCCTGGCCGCCCGCAACGCCCTGCGCCGCCGCTGGTCACCACCGGGCGCGTTCGCCACCTCGGCGATCCCGTGGGTGGTGTTCACCGACCCCGAGGTGGCCCAGGTCGGGCTCACCGAGGCCCAGGCAGCCGCAGCCCAAGCCGATGCGCGGGTAGCGTACCTGCCGATGAGCGAGGCCGACCGGGCGGTCACCGCGAGACGCACCGAAGGCTTCGTCAAGATCATCGCGGGGCGGCGCCGGGTGCTGAGGACTGTGGGGGGCGGGCGGGTGCTAGGGGCTACCATCGTCGCCGCCCGCGCGGGGGAGATGATTCACGAGCCCGCGCTGGCGATGCGCGCCGGCATGTTCACCGGCCGGCTCGCCCAGACCGTCCACGCTTACCCGACCTGGTCGCTGGCCATCCAGCAGGCGGCCGCCCAGTTTTTCGGCCAGTTCGGCGGACGCACGGCCCGCCCGGCGGAGCCTGGCTCGCGTTGAGCCCGGTGCCCGCGGTACTGGTTGCCAGCCGCGACCGCATCGCACCGGGCGTGACGGGCGCGCCCGCGTGCAGGGCCTGGAACCGGGCGGGGGTGCCCGGCGCAATGTGTCAGAGCGCGATCCGGCAGCCGTCCCAGTAGGCCTCGACACGGGGCTGGCGCCTGCCCCGCAGGCCGATCTCCAGTACGTCAGGAACCCGGCCCGCGGGAGCGCGGAACCAGATTTCCACGGCCGCCTGCGACACTAGGCTGAACCCGGACAGGCCGGGTGGCCGCTCCGTGGCCGCATGCATGTACGCCGGTGTACCCCAGCAGCACACCCGCGGGCGGGCGGCCCAGACCCACAGCACCCCGCCGCGGTCACGAACCAGCCCGGCCGCCTCGGAGCTCATGTCCACCTGCATGATCTCTCCGTCACCAGACCCGCCAGCCGGCCCGTTCATGCGGGCCCGGGACATGCCGCGCAGCGGCGCCTGGCCTTTCATCGCGGTGTGCCCCCCGGGGCCGTCAGCGCTGGTCCCCGCCCGGCGGCGGGTCAGGCGGCCGGCCGCCCGCGCGAGCCGCGATGCGGGCCGGGCACGGGCTGCCGGGACGACGCCGGGCTGCCCCGCGCGCACGGCCGCGATGACCTGCCGGGCTGGCGGGTTCACCATGGCCCGGGCACCGACCACGACGGTGGGAACGGTCTCGTCGCCACCGGTAATGGCGCGCACCCGCGCCGCCGCGGCCTGGTCTTCCCAGATGTTGACCCACTCCGCCCGGATCCGCGCACCGCGCAGCCTCAGCCGCAGCATCGCGCAGAACGGGCACCCGGGCCGCCAGTACACCCGCACCCCACCCGGTATCCGGGTTTCCGCGGTCACGACTGCGCCGCCGTCCGGTGCAGCCGCCCAGCAGTACAGCCGGCCAGGCTGCGGCCCATGCCGCCCGCTTCCTGGCCCAGGCCGCTGTGACCGCTTCCGGCGGGCATAGCCCCGTTCCGCACGGCCATGGCCATCATCTCCTCCCCGGTAAGTGGTACCTCACCCACTGCAGCACGGGCCCCGGTGCACCGGTGACGGAGTGTCAGCCAGGTGACAAGATGATGCCATGACTTTCCGGCGGCTCCCCGGGGCGGCGGCGCAGCGGGCGGCCCGGCTGCTGCCCGTGCCCGCGGGCCTCAGCGAGGCGCAGATCCGGCAGGCCGCCTGGGTGGCGCGGTGCGTGGGCCGCGGCCAGTCCGCGCCGCTGCGGCCCGGCGATGTGACCGCGCTGGCGTCCCTGCTGGCGGTCCGCACGTTCCAGCCTGGCTCGGTGCTGTTCGGCGGCGGGAAGGCAGCTGGGGTGTGGATCGTCCGCGATGGCCGGATTGAGCTGTCGGTGGGCTCCGGCCGCCGCCGCGCCGTGGTGCAGCTGCTGCGCCCAGGCGACGTGGACGGCGATATCCAGCTGCTACTGGAAATGCCGCTGCCCTACACCGGGCGGGCCCTGTCCGAGGTCACCTGCCTGTTCCTGGGGCCTGACGATTTCGAGGAGCTGCTGGCCACCCGCCCGGGGATCGCCCGCCGGTGGCTGTCCAGCGTGGCACAGCGGCTGGCTGCGAGCCAGGCCCGCATCCTGGCGCTGCTGGGCGGATCACTGGCCGCCCAGGCCGCGAGCCTCCTGGCGGAGGAGGCGGTGGACGGCCGGGTGGAGCTGCCGCAGCGGACCCTGGCCGCCATGCTCGGGGTGCAGCGTCCCTCGCTGAACAAAGTCCTCAAAGACTTCGAACGCGAGGGCCTGATCAGGATCAGTTACAGCACCATCGAGGTCCTCGACCGGGTCAGCCTCGCCGCCCGCACCTGACCCGCGTGCCTGCACGCAGGTCAGGCCAGCCAGGTCCTGGCCGGGCCCAGCGCGCTGCCATTGAACGCATACACCGGCCGGCAGTGCTGAACGGGCGGGTGAAGACCGCGAACACGTACGCCACGAACCCCATCGCCACCAGGGCCGGGGCCTGAGCCAGCGCGCCCGGCTCGCCGGCGGTTCACGCGATGACCGGCGGGCCGGTGGTGACCCCCGCGGCCGGGCACTGGATGCCGGCCGGGAGGGCGGCGGTGCGCGGGAACCGCAGGCTGCCGCGGCGCAGCGGCCGGCCGGGCCTTGCGCCGCCGGTCGCCTGGCCGGCCCGGCGGGCCAGTTCCCCGGCGGGCGTCAGTGTGCTGGTCATTCCTGGGTTGCGTTATGCCGCTGGTTCTTGGTGAGCGGCGGGAGCGGCACCGTGGTGCTGGCGCCCGCCGCCGGCTGCCGCCGCAGGGATGCCCGCCGATCCGGCGCGGGCTGGTGACCGCAGCAGCCGCAGGCCGGTGACGATCCGCTGTGCGGCGGTGATGGCCACGACGGCGGTGAACGCCCACACGATCACCGTCGCGTACTGGGGATACAGGAACAGCAGCACGTAGACGGCGATGGTCTCGGTGCCCTCGGCCAGGCCGCCGACAAACCGCAGCGACCGGTTATCGCCGAGCCGCTGGCGGCGGCGTTCGGCGAGTGAGGACAGGGCCAGGAACGCGGTGCCCGAGATGTAGTACGCGGTGAGCAGCGCCACGCAGGCCAGCCGGGCGCCGGGCACCGCGACCGCGAGGCCGAGGATGATCCCGGCGTAGACGCTGAAGTCGGCGACGATGTCGAGGAACCCGCCCGCGTCGGTGGGCGCCCCGGCCCGGGCGGTGGGCCCGTCGAGCCCGTCGAGCAGCCGGTTGGCCAGCCACAAGCCCAGCGCCACCGGCCAGGCGCGCAGCGCGGTGGCCGCGCACGCCCCGGCCCCGGCGGCCCACCCGGCAGCGGTCAGCGCGGCCGGCGGCACCCCGGCGCCGGCCAGCCGCTGGCCGGCTGCCTCCAGCGCCGGGCCCAGCAGCGCCCTCATCCGCGTGTCCAGCATCCGCCGCTCCCTACCGGGCCGCCCGGCTGTCCGGCACCGGCCCGGCCGGCTGCCGCCGGGGTACCTGGGGGATCGGCAGCAGGGTGCGCAGGGCCGCGTTTTCGTCCGGGTCGAGCACGCTGTGCTGGACGCAGGCGGGTACCAGGGTGGCGTTCTCGGGGTGGGCCATCGCGTAGTGGCAGGCGGCCAGCCGCTCCTGGGTGGCGCGGATCCGCGGGTCGGCGCTGGCCTGGCCGGCCTGCATGAGTTCCCAGGCGGGCTTGACGTCGGCAGCGTCCATGAACTGGTGCATCACATAGCTGACCGGGCGGGCCCGGTGGGTCGCCAGCCGGCGCAGCCCCACGCGGCGGGCGGCCCGGGCGGCCCATCCGGCGGCCAGCAGCAGGACCTGCGGGTGGCGGGCGGTGATCAGCATGAGCTGCCCGGCCAGCGCCGGGGCGGGGGTACCGGTGAAGCTGACCGGGCCGAGGTAGCGGAAGAACGCGTCCCGCACCGCCAGGTCGGCCGGGTCGGAGCCGTCGAGGAAGGGGTACCAGCGGTCACCGGCCCAGAACCCGTACGCGGCCCGGTTGCACCGCACGTCGCCGTGCTCGAAGATCCGGTAGTCCAGCGTCGTGCCCGCGCCGCGCTCGATCTGCGCCCACACCTGGTCCCCGGTCACCTGCTGGTAGTCCTCGTGCCAGCGCCGCTCGTCGCCGACGAACGCGGCCGGCTGGAAGGAGAACATCCCGTACCCCATGGCCCGGCAGTCCCGCACCACGGCGGCGACCTGGCCCAGGTTCGCGGGGGTGACGGTCATGTTGTGGGCCAGGAAGTACCCGACCTTGTGCTCGCGGCGCAGCCGGGCGAACATCGCCGCGAACCGGGCCCGGTAGGGATTCAGCGACGCCTCGTCCGGGGGGCGCGCGATGCCGCGGCGGCCGAACATCAGCGAGTCGAAGTGGGCGGCGAATGACACCCGGCGCAGCCGGGGCCGACCGTCTGGGCCCAGCACCAGCCGCTCCAGGTAGTCATAGCCGAAGTCGCCGTGGGTGAAGCTCATCGGCTCCCGCCCGTGGCCGCGCATGACCTGCAGGGCTGCGGCGTGGTCGTCAGGATCCAGCAGGCTCACCTCGCCGCCGATCAGCTGGGCATGCGCCCGCGGCCCGCGCCGCTCGCGCAGCAGCGCCATCTGGGCCGTGATCTGCGCGAGGGTGTGCGGCCCGTCCACCCGCACCTGGTTGGCGTCGCGGGAGTGGTAGCACGGCGTGCAGGCCAGGTTGCACTGGGGGAAGACCCCGTGGGTGCCCTCACACCCCACCGCGTGCCGCCCCAGCACCTGCCCGGCCGTCCGCGCCGTCTCCGGCAGCCCGGCCCACCGGCGCCCCAGCGCCCCAGCAAACACCGGATCGGGCCGCAGAGCCTGGGCCGCCTTGCGGATCTGGGCCGTCACTGTCACCAGCGGCTCCTCGTTCCATGGTGCCAGTTACCCGGCCTCTATTCCCAGCTACCCCGCTCCGGGCATTGCACCGCGCGGCCGGGTGCCCGCCCGCGCCAGGTGTCAGCGACATGACACTGTTCGCGCGCCAGGGGCGCGCGAGGGCCTGGCCGTCCTGAGCGGGGGCGGTTGTGTGCGGGCAGTGCCGTGGTCAGTGCTGGGCCAGGTCGGCGAGGGCGGCTTCGATGGCGCGGTGGAACGTCGGGTAGGCGTAGATCATGGTGCGCAGGTCTGCGACGGGGACCTGCCCGTGCACGGCGACGGCCAGGGCGCCGAGTACCTCCCCGCCGGCTGGCCCGGCGCTGGTCGCGCCCACCAGGACGCCGCGGCGGGAGTCTTCGATGACCTTGATGAACCCCTCGTTGCCGGCCTTGTGGATCCAGCCCCGCGCCGAGGATGGCAGCTGTGTGGTGCCGGTGCGCACGGCCAGGCCCTGCTCGCGGGCCCCGGCCTCGGTGAGCCCCACCGAGCCGATCTCGGGGTCGGTGAAGGTGACCCGGGGCACCGCCCGGTAACTGGCCGGCGGTCCGCCGGCGCCGAGGATGTCGCGGGCCGCGATGGCGGCCTGGTACATCGATACGTGGGTGAACGCGCCCTTGCCGGTGATGTCGCCGACCGCCCATAGCCCGTCCGCGGCCCGCAGCCGCTCATCGGTGGCGATGGCCCGGGCAGTCTCGTCGAGGCCGTAGGCGCTCACCCCCAGCGCCGCGAGGTCGGCGTGGCGGCCGGTGGCGACCAGCAGCCGCTGTGCCTTCAGTACCCCGCCTCCGCCGAGAGTCACGGTGAACCCGCTGCTGTCGTGGCTGACCTGCCCGGCGCGGCTGCCGGTGCGCACCGCGATGCCTTCCCGCGCAAACACCTCGGCCAGCAGGTCGCCGGCTTCGGGTTCCTCGGCGGGCAGCAGCCGCGGCAGCGCCTCCACCACGGCTACCCGGGCGCCGAAGCGGGCGAACACCTGGGCCAGTTCGGCGCCGACCGCCCCGCCGCCCAGCACGATCAGCGACCGGGGGACAGTCTCGGTCTCGATTGCCTCCCGGTTGGTCCAGTACGGCGTGCCGGCCAGGCCCGGGACCGGCGGCACGGCGGGCTCGGTGCCGGTGCTGACCAGGATGCCGCGCCGGGCCCGGAACACCCGCTGGCCCTCTGCGGTGTCGATGGTGACCTCGCCGCGGCCGGTGATCCGCCCGCGCCCGCGGGTGAAGTGGCCGCCTTTGCCGGTGAACCGGTCCACGGCGACCTTGTCATCCCAGGAATCGGTGGCCTCGTCACGGATCCGGCGGGCGACCGGCCCCCAGTCCGGGTCCACCGTCGAGGTACCGGCGATGCCCGGGATCCGGCGGGCCTCGGCCAGCAGGTTCGCGGCCCGGATCATCATCTTCGACGGCACGCAGCCCCAGTAGGGGCACCCCCCGCCGACCAGCCTGGCTTCCACCCCGGTCACGTGCATGCCAGCTTCGGCCAGCCGCCCGGCGGCGTCCTCACCACCGGGGCCCATCCCGATCACGACGACATCGGTCTCTTCGATATCCATTGCGTTTCCCCTCACCGATCCGCTGCTTCTCTCATGAGCGGTAACGCGAGGACCCCAAGGAACCAGGCTGGGAGTGTCAGCCAGGTGACATCACCCGCCCCCGGCGGGTCCGCCCGGGGAAGATGATGTGTTTATGACGTATCTGCCGTCCCTGCCGCGGGACGCGGTCCGGCTGGATGTGTTCCGCGCCTACCCGGAGACCGCCCGGCCGCTGCTGGACTACCATCATGCGCTGCTGCGCGGCCCGTCGCCGCTGAGCGTGGCCGAACGGGAACTGATCGCGGCGTATGTCTCCGCGCTGAACGCCTGCCGGTACTGCCACGGCGTGCACCAGGCCACCGCCGAGGCGTTCGGGGTCGCTGAGGATGCCCTGGCCGCGCTGCTCACCGACGTCAGCACCGCCCCGGTCCCCGAACCCATGAAGCCGCTGCTGCGCTACGCCGGCAAGCTCACCCTGACCCCGGCAAAGATCACCGCGGCCGACGCGGAGGCGGTGCTGGCCGCGGGCTGGCCAGAGAAGGCGCTGCACGACGCGGCCGCCGTGTGCGGGCTGTTCAGCCTCATGAACCGGCTGGTCGAAGGACTGGGCATCACCGCGGGCGAAGACTACTTCCGGGCCTCAGCCCGCCGGCTCGCCGGCAGCGGGTACACGGGCCTGCAGGACCTGCTGTGACCGCGGGGCCGATGACCTGGTTTCCGAAAACGGTGCGCCGGGTACCTCGCGCACCGCGAACCTGACCGGCAGCGCCAGTGACGGCATCGGTTACCCCGGGAGGAGCCCGTATGCAACCTCGTCCGAGCGTCATCGTGTTCGATGTCAACGAGACACTGTCCGATATGGCCCCGATGGCCAGGCGCTTCGCCGAGGTCGGTGCTCCGGAACTGCTCGCCAGGGTGTGGTTCGCTTCGCTGCTGCGGGACGGGTTCGCGCTGGCCGCCGCCGGCGGCACGGAGGCATTCAATCGCGTCGCCAGCGGCGCGCTGCGGGCTGTGCTGGCCGGGGCAGGTCTCAGCCGGCCGGCTGACGACGCCGTCGAGCATGTCCTGTCGGGCTTGGCTGGCCTGAGCGTTCACCCGGATGTGCCGGACGGGGTGCGCCTCCTGCGCCGGCACGGGCTGCGCCTGGTCACGCTCAGCAATGGGTCCGCCGATGTCGCCGGCCGGCTGCTGGCCAGGGCGGGAATCCGCGGCGAGTTCGAGGCCCTTCTTTCGGTCGACGACGCCGGCGCCTGGAAACCCGCGCCCGCGGCCTATGCCTACGCGGGCCGCGCATGCTCGGTGGGCATGGGCCAGATGCTGCTGGTGGCGGTGCATCCCTGGGACATCCACGGCGCACACCAGGCCGGCATGCGAACCGGGTGGATCAGCAGGCAGCCGGCGCCCTACCCGGATTACTTCTCGGCCCCGGACCTGCAAGTACCCGGCCTGGGTGCCCTGGCCGGGCAGATCGTCTCCTGACCTCATCGCGCCCTCCCCAGTGCCGGGCAGGCGGCCGGGCTGAACCGGCTGTGATCCGGCCGGGCTGCTCGCCGGCTGCGCAGCGCAGCGGCTACTCCGCTATCAGGTCTCGCCGCACCAGTATGGCGGCGCGGGGGCAGCGGGATCGCCCGCATTGTCAGCGAGATGACTAAGGACCTTCGCGCGGGGGCCTCTGGGCTTGGATACTGGGCGGCAGGTCCCGATACGTTCAGCAGGCAGCCGTGATCCTTACGCGGAGGTAACCAGTGGCCGATGGCGAAGTGAGCACGGGCCCGGGCCCGTTGCGCCGGAGAGCACTGTCCGCGCATAACGACGCCACCATGCGGACCGTGGTGAACTGCGGCGAAGCCGGCCGCCTCATCGTTGATGAGCCGGTGCCGCACGGCGGCGCCGGCGAGGGGCCGACGCCGCTGCAGGCCCTGCTGGGGGCGCTGTGCGGGTGTGAGGCGGTGACGTTCCGCCGCACCGCCACCGAAATGGGTCTGAGCTACAGCTCCCTGGACTTCGAGGCTGCCTTCACCATCGACATCCGGGGGCGGCAGGGCGACAGGTCGGTGCGCCCGCATTTCCAGACCGTGCGGGTGCGCGCCGTCGTGTCTACCGCCGAGCCTGCCGGGAAGCTGGCCGCGGTGATCGAGGAGACCGAGGCACGGTGCCCGGTGATGAACCTGCTCCTGGACGCCAAAGTTGACCTGCGGGTCGAGTGGCTCCGCGACAGCGGCGGCACCTGCGAGACAGTTCCCCGGCGCACCACCGGGGCCTGACCCCCGCGTCGTCCCGGAAAGCTGTCAGGCTGCGGACAATCTGGCTGCTCCTGATGGTGGCGGCGCGGTTGGCTGACGGGAGTAGCGGAAGCTCGTCCCTGGGGGGTGTGCCATGAGATCCCGCGCCATGCTGTCAACGGCTTCCGGGAGGCGATGCTCGCCCTGGTCAACGCCGGGTGATGCGGTCCGGCTGTTCGCCCGGGGGATCACCATGCGCCCGTGCGTTCCGGTGGCCGCGGTGGTCGGCTGCGTGCTGTCGGCGATTAACGAGGGCACGCAGATCGCCGCTGGCCGGGCCGGCTGGGCGGCCTGGGTAAGGGTCGGTCTCAATTTCGTGGTTCCGTTCCTGGTCGCCAGCTACGGCTATCTCAGCGCTGCCCGGGTGCCCCCTGGCGCGCCGGGCTCCCGGCTCGGGACGAGACGGCTGATCATGAGACGTGATCCTGGGGCAGGGACAGCCTGGGCAGGGTGCTCGCCGAAGTGTCAGCCCCGGTAAAGCCAGTGATGGCGCAGAGAGCTACGCGGTTACGGTGGGCGGGAGTCGTCGATACGGGGTGGTGACATGGAGCCGGAGCAGGCAGGCACGCCAGGTGCGGAACGGGCGCGCGGGTTGCCGGTCGAGGATTACGCGCTGATCGGGGACGCGCATACCGCTGCGCTGGTCGGCCGGAACGGGTCGGTCGACTGGCTGTGCCTGCCGCGTTTCGACTCTGGTGCCTGCTTCGCCGCGCTGCTGGGCGGTAAGGAGCACGGATTCTGGCGGATCTCCCCGGCCGGCGGCGCTCAGCGGGTGACCCGCCGTTACCGGGGTGAGACCCTGGGGCTGGAGACGGAGTTCCGCACTAGCGAGGGCGTGGCCCGGCTGGTGGACTGCATGCCCCGCCGCTCCGGTCATGCCAGCGTCGTCCGGGTGGTCGAGGGGGTCTCCGGCCGGGTGGCGATGCGCATGGACCTGGTGATCCGTTTCGACTACGGCTGGGTCGTACCGTGGATGTCGCGGGCCGGTGACCACCTGCACGGCATCGCCGGACCTGACTCGATCTGCCTGGCCACCCCGGCGCAGACCCGGGGGGAGAACCTCCGCACGGTCGCCGAGTTCAGCGTGGGCCCCGGGGACCGGGTGCCGTTCGTGCTGTCGTGGCATCCGCAGCTCGCCGGGGCCAGCTGCGGCGGCGACGCCATGCATGTGATCGCGGCGACCGAGGCGTGGTGGCGGGAGTGGAGCGGGCGCTGCCGCCACCAGGGCCCGTGGCGCGATGCGGTCGTGCGCTCGCTGGTCACGCTCAAGGCGCTCAGCTACGAGCCGACCGGCGGCATCGTCGCCGCGGTGACGACCTCGCTGCCCGAGGACCTCGGCGGTGCCCGCAACTGGGATTACCGTTACTGCTGGCTGCGCGTGCACGGCACGGCAGCGGGCGAGCATGAGAACGGGCCTGGGCCGGGACACCGCAGGCAACAGGGCGGACTTCCCCGGGGAACGGCGCGGTTCGCTCAGCCGCCTCGGCTGAGCGCCTGGGAGGAGAACGCGATGGCTGACGCGGCGCACCAGGAACCGCTGCCCTACAACTATGCGCATTTCGATCACTACATCGCCGCGGGAGGCGAGCAGGAGGACACTGCGGCGTTCCGGGGTTCCGTCCATGCCGGGCAGCGCGCGGAAGACTTCACGCTGCTGCGGCTGGATGACGCCGCGCAGGTCGGGCTGGCAAGCCTGTGGCGGCCGAGGCCGCTGGTGATGGAATTCGGTTCCTTCACTTGACCGTACTGCTCCGCAGAGGGTCCTCTGCTTGACGCCGCGGCCGACCGCCACCCCGAGGCCACCTGGGTGTTCGTCTACACCCGGGAGGCGAATCCGGGTGGGAACGTCCCGCACCATGACACATTCGAGGACAAGCTCGCGTGCGCGCGGCTGCTGCGCGACGAGACCGGGATCCGCCGGCCCATCCTGGTCGATGACCTGGCTGGCACCGCCCACCGCCGGTACGGGGCGATGCCCAACATAACATGGGTGATCGACCGGGGCGGCCACGTCGTTTACAAAGCGAACTGGACCAGTGCCGCGAACGTGGAGGCCTTCCTTGGCCGTTTCCTGGCTGCGCGGGGAAAGCGCCCGCCGGGCGCCGGGCAGGCCAGGTACGAAACCGAGCAGATCGAGTTCGGGCTTACCGACCGTGAGTGCTTCCAGGAGCACCTGCTGCGCAACGGCCCGCGGGCGGCCCAGGAGTTCACGAATGCCATGAAGTTGTGGCAGCAGCGGCCGCCGGGCTGAAGAGCCCCGCAACTGGCCCGCCCTGAAACCAGCTCAGGCTGGCGAGAGGCCTTCGGCCTCCGCGATTGTCCAGGCGGCGTTGACCAGGCCGATGTGGCTGAATGCCTGGGGGAAGTTGCCGAGCAGTTCGCCGGTGTGCGGGTCGATTTCCTCGGCGAGCAGTCCCACGTCGTTGGCATACCCGATGGCGGTCTCGAACACGGCGCGCGCCTGGGTGGTGTCACCTGTGAGGGCCAGGCAGCGGGCCAGCCAGAAGGTGCACAGCAGGAAGGTCCCTTCTGTCCCGGTGAGCCCGTCATCGGCGCCACGGTACCGGTAGACCAGGCCGCAGGGGCTGGTCAGGCCGCACTGGATGGCCTGGATGGTCGCCTTCATCCGCGGGTGGGCCGCGGGGAGGAAGCCGGTGAGCGGGAGCATCAGCGCAGAGGCGTCCAGCTGGTGCGACCCGAACGCCTGGGTGTACGCGCCGGCCTGCTCGTTCCACCCGTCCCGCTCGATGGCGGCGCGGATCTCCTCCCGGGTCTGAGACCACTGCGCGGTCTTGTGCGTGGCATTGAGCCAGCCGGCCAGGGCGATGGCGCGGTCGAGGGCGACCCAGCACATCAGCTTGGAATACAGGAAGTGCTGCGGCTGGCCGCGTATCTCCCAGATGCCCTGGTCGGCTTCTTGCCAGTGGGCAGCGGCACCGTCGGCCAGGTCGGTGAGGAACTGGCGGGTCAGCTCGCCGGGTTCACCCAGTTCGGGCTGCAGCCGGTGGGCAGCGTCCAGCAGTTCCCCGTAGACGTCGAGCTGGACCTGCCGCCAGGCGGCGTTGCCCACCCGCACCGGGCTGCTGGCCCGCCAGCCTGCCAGGTGCTCAAGCTGACGTTCGGCCAGGTCGTGCTCACCGCCGATGCCGTACATGATCTGCAGCGGGCCGCCGTCCCGGACCTGGGCGGCGGCGGCGCTGACCATGAACTCGAAGAACGCGCCAGCCTCATCCGGGCAGGCCGCCACCCACAGCGCCCGCAGGGTGAACGAGGCGTCGCGGACCCAGGTGTAGCGGTAGTCCCAGTTGCGCTGCCCGCCCACCGTCTCCGGCAGCGAGGTGGTGGCCGCCGCTGTGATCGCCCCTGTGGGTGCATAGGTCAGCGCCCGCAGGACCCGGCCGCTGTGATGGACGAGTTCCTGCCACGGCCCCTGGTACCGCTGGTGGATGGCCGACCAGGACTGCCAGCCGCGGATCGTGTCCCGCACGGCGCTGCGGATCTCATGCTGATCCCATAGCCGGGGCCGCTGGCCGGCCGGCGCGTACTGAAGGGCGAAGCCGGCTCGCTGCCCGGCCCGGAGCCTGAGCCGGGCATAAGCCGTGCCGCCTTCGATCCGCAGCGGAACCGGCGCGGACAACGCGAACTCATCGGGGCTGCCCCGGCTGACCACGCCACCACGGATTGCCACGAGCAGCGGGGTCACCAGGCCGTACTCGGGGCGCGGCGCGAACTCCAGCGCTAGTTCGACCTCACCGGACCTGCACGTCACTTCCCGCAGCAACGTGTGCGGCACATTGCCGCCGAGTTCGTGGCCGCGTTCACGCGCGCCCAGTGCCAGCGCGTCGGTCAGCATGGCCTCACCGCTCGCGGTCCGGAAGACGCTCTGCATGACCATGGCCTGATCGGCGTAGCCGCGCTCGCAGGTGAAGTCACCGGCCGGGCGGATCAACCAGTGCCCGGCACGGTCATCCAGCAGGCGGGCGAATACCGAGCGGCTGTCGAACCTCGGCAGGCACAGCCAGTCCACCGAGCCATCCCGGCTGACCAGCGCGGCGCCGTTGCAATCTGACAGCACCGCATAGTCGGCTATGGGCAGATAGCTCACCTCGACCTCCTCGGCAGCGCCACTCAGCCGCCCGATGCCCGCCACCGTGTGGGGGAAACGCCGGCCGCACCGCACCTGTGGCAACCACCGACGGCAGCGGTATCGAGGCAGATTGTCCGGCAGCTGACACATTCCTCAGCCGGCACCGGGCTGGGACCGTGAAGTCCTGGCCATGGCCAGGTACGTGCCTGGGCCTCAGGACGATTCGCCGTGCCCGGCGGGGATCTCCTGCCAGCTGCGGACACCAGCGGCTGCGGCATCGCAGGCCTGGCCGGCGCCGGCCGGGTCGATGCGGGCTGTCAGCCAGATGCCGAATGTGGTGGCGGTGAGCAACTGTGCCTGCTGGCGGACGCGGGCGGCTGCCAGCTGGCCCGGCATCGCGTTGGCGAAGGCCGCCGTGAGCCGGTCCCGGAAGCCCAGTGCCCGGCTGCCCAGGAAGGGGCTGCGGCCCTCATGCTCAGCGATCGAGTTGATCATGAGGCAGCCACGCGGCTCCAGCCCGCCCGTGCGGAAGAACACGGCCAGGCCGGTGAAGAAGCGCTCAATGTCGCCGCTGCCGGCCCCGGCCCGTTCCATAGGCGCAAGCCGGGGGCCGATGAAGTCACGAAGATACCAGTCCAGGGCCAGATCGAAGATCGCCTGCTTGGTGCCGAAGGCGGCGTAAAGGCTGGAACGGTTCAGCCCGGTGGCCTGCTCAAGATCGGAGATCGCCGTGTCCTGGTAACCCTTGGACCAGAACACCTCCGCGGCGGCCGCTATGGCGTTATCGGTGCTGAAGCTGCGCGGCCGTGCCATCGGTCACCCCTTGACGACCAGAACCTACCGGTCCAGCATAGGGAATCAGTTCTGCAACGCCTAGTTCAGAATGCTCTCACAAGGCGGTGAGATCATGGGCATCCCCACTGAGCCCATCGGCAGCATCCCCAGACCACGGTGGCTGATTGAGGCAAGCGGCGACGTCGCCGCCGGGCGCATCACCGCTCAGGACTACGCCGAACTGGCCGACCGGGCAGTCCGCGAGACCATCGAGCACTTCGAAGCAACCGGCTCACCAGTGATCACCGACGGCGAACAGGCCAAGCCCAGCTTCGCCACTTACCCGCTCGATGGCCTGCCATCGTTCGCCCCGGACGGCGCAGTGATCCCCTTCGCTGACGGGCACACCCGCCAGCTGCCCCGGCTGGCTGCTGGCCCGTTCCGTTACGCCCATCATGCCGATGCCTACCTCCGGCGGGCGCGACGCTACGCGCACGTCCCGGTCAAGCAGGCGGTGATCGCCGCATCGGCGCTCAGCCTGATCTACCCGGAAGACGGCATCGACGGCTACCCGCGAGACGCCTTCCTGGCCGACCTGGTGCGCGAGGCGGCAGTGGACATCCGCGGCGCCCTGGACGCTGGCGCCCACAGCGTCCAGATCGACTTCACCGAGGGCAGGCTGGCACTCAAGCTCGACCCATCCGGCCAGCTACTGCAGTCCTTCACCGACCTCAACAACCAGGTCTTGGGCCAATTCACCACCGCCGAGCAGCAGCGCATCGGCGTGCACACATGCCCAGGCGGGGACCAGGATTCCACCCACAGCGCCGACGTCGACTACGCTGGCCTGCTGCCGGGACTGTTCAGCCTGAACGCCGGCGCCTTCTACATCCAGCTGGCCAGCGAACCCGACCGGCCCCGGGTGCTGCGCATCATCGCCGAGCACGCCAAGCCGGGACAGCGGATCTTCGTCGGGGTCACCGACCCGATCAGCCCCCGCGTGGAAACCGAAGAAGAAGTCAGGGACCGGGTGCTGCAGGCAGCGCAATTCATCGAGCCCAGCCGACTGGGGACCTGCGATGACTGCGGCTTCGCGCCGTTCGGCGACGACACCTCCACCAGCCGCGAAACCGCGTTCGCGAAAATCGGTGCCCGGGTGGCCGGAACCCAGCTTGCAGCCAGGGAACTCGGCATCTGAGCCGGACCACACCCGGGCACCCGCCCTCGGCGCCATGAACCGGGGCACTGCTGCAGCCGGACGGCAGATGGCGGATAGCTGACTGACACAGGATGCCTGCCCCGGGAGGACGTGGTCGCACGCGATGGGATCTCAGGCCGAGCGCTGCGCCCTACCTCGTCTCCAGCTACGGCTACCTCACCGCCGGCCGGGTCTCGCCCCGGCATCCCCGGGAGGATGCTGGCTGATCCCGGCACGCCAGGCGGCCAGGCGTGGCTCGAGGGCCCGGCAGGGCGGGCAGACGGCTTGCCAGAAGTCCAGCAGCACCAGCCCGCACCAGCCCGCACCAGCGCGCCGCCGTGGCCGCGTCACCAGGGGTAAGCACGGGGAACGATTGTCACGGCCGCAGCTGCCAGGCGTACCCGGCGGCGACCGCGGCGGCAACGAGCGCGAGGTAACTGGCGGTGCCGGCCCGCCGCGCGAGCCGGGCCAGCCGTGGCGGGGCGAGGAGCCTGGGGAACCCGCGGCCCGCCCGGGCAAGCCAGCGGGCCAGGATGGTCAGCGAGCCGGGCCGCAGCCGGGTGCCGAAGGAGTTGGCCAGCACGACCGACACTGAGGCGATCATCGCGATCATCGTCCACTCCGGGGCGAGCAGGCCGGTCACCGCCAGCGGCACCCCGATGCCGTTGAAGGACAGCGCGACGGCGAGGTTCTGCTTGGTTTTGCGGAACGAGCCGACTGCGATGCTGCGGGCATCGGCCACCGCTGAGAGCCGGTTGCCGGTCAGCACGATACCGGCTGACTCGATGGCGATGTCGGTTCCCGCGCCCATGGCGATGCCGATGTCGGCCTGGGCCAGCGCGGGTGCGTCGTTGATGCCGTCGCCCACCATGACCACCCGGTGCCCGGCGGCCTGCAGGTCCCGGATCACGGCGGCTTTATCACCCGGCAGCAGCCCGGCCTGGTAGTGGCTGATGCCCATGGCGGCGGCGACCGCGGCCGCGGTGGCCTGGTTGTCTCCGGTGAGCATGACCGGCTCAATCCCCCGTCGCCGCAGCCTGGCCACGGTTTCGGCGGCGTCGGGCTTGACCTGGTCGGCGATGCCGATCAGCCCGAGGAGGTGCTCGCCGTGGGCGACCGCGATCACCGTCTGCGCTGCCGCTTCCATCTGCTCCCGCCGTGCCGCCAGCCCTGCGGGCAGTGGCCCGGTGGTGGCGGCGACCCAGCCGGGCCTGCCCGCCGTCACCCGGGCGCCGCCCACTGTTGCGGTGACGCCCTGGCCGGTTTTGGAGGAGAAGTCACCGGCACCGGGGATGTCCAGGCCGCGGGCCAGGGCGGCCTGCAGGATCGCCCGGGCCAGCGGGTGCTCGGAGGAGGCCTCGGCGGCGGCTGCCGCGGCCAGCAGCGCGGCCTCGTCCACGCCGGGGGCTGTGACCAGGTCGGCCATGGCGGGCTCGCCGGCGGTCAGGGTGCCGGTCTTGTCCAGGACGACCCGGTCGATCTGGCCGAACACACCGAACGCCTCCCCGGAGCGCATCAGGATGCCCTGCCGGGCGGCGATCCCGCCGCCGCGCATCATGGCCAGCGGGGTAGACATGCCCAGCGCGCAGGGGTAGCCCATCACCAGCACCGCCAGGATGGCGAACACCGCCTTGGGCCAGCTGAGGTGCCCAGTCATGCCCCAGGCGCCGGCCGTCCACACCAGCGCGGCAAGGGCCGCGAAGCCCATCACGGCGGGCACATAGATCGTCAGGATGCGGTCGACCAGCTGGATGATGCCGGGCTTGAGCGCGCGGGCCTCCTCGATGTGGCGGGCCACCTGGGCCAGGAACGTGTCCTCCCCGGTCCGGATGACCTCGAACACGAAGCTGCCGGCCTGGTTGACCGAGCCGCCGATCACCTCGTCCCCGGCCCGTTTCCCGGTCGGCACCGGCTCGCCGGTGACCATCGACTCATCCACCGCCGAGGACCCGCCGGTGACCCGCCCGTCGAGGGGAATCCGCTCGCCGGGGCGGACCCGCACGTGCTCGCCTGCCCGCACCTGATCTACGGGCACCTCGGTTTCATGCCCGTCGCGGATGACTCTCGCGGTGTCGGGCTGCAGGTCCAGCAGCGCCCGGACCGCCCGCGAGGAGGTGGTCCGCACCAGCGTCGAGGCCCACCCGGACAGCAGGTGGTAGGTGGTGATAAACACCGCCACCGACAGGAAATCCCCCGCCGGGAACGTCTCCGGCGCGACGAACAAACCCAGGATGCCGCCGATCAGCCCGCCGAAGGCCCCGGCCTCCAGCAGCACGTGCTGGTTGAAGATGCCCCGGCGCAGCGACTGCCAGGCCATCACCAGGATCGGCCGGGCCACGATCAACATCATGGCCAGGGCCAGGCCCAGGATCACCCACGGCCCGATCGGCCAGGTGTGCCCGCCCCAGGCCACGGTGAGCGGGTGCCCGGCCCACTTGAAGATCATCAGCGCCAGCGTGACCAGCGTGGTGGCCAGCCCAGCGAGGAACCGGTTGCGCTCCTCGGCCAGCTCGGCCTCTTCGGCCTCATACCCGGCCACCTTGCGCGGGTCGCACACCGAATAGCCGACCTGCCGCAGCGTGTCGACGATCTGCGCCGCTGTGATCACCCCCGGCCGGTAGACGGCCAGCCCTTCCTGGTGGGCCAGCGACACCGACACCTGCTCCACCCCGTCCAGTCGGCCGATCGCCTTCTCGATCGTGGCCACGCAAAACGAGCAGTGCAGCTTGCCCAGCTTCATCTGCAGCCGGGCCCGCCCTTGCTCGTCGGTGCGGGGCGCCCGGACCAGCCAGTCCTCCTCGGGCGCGGTCTCGCGCTGGTGGCGCTTGCGCACAGGTGTCTCAGTGGTCATCGTGCAGTCCTCCCTGGCCGCCGCCGCCGTTGTGCTGCCAGCGGCCGTCACCGTCAGGATGCATGTTCCATTCGGATGGAAGGTCAATCTCGGTGAGCGTGATTCCTGTCACACTGGCTTACGGGCGGCCGTGCTCCCGCGGCGCCCGCGCACGTCGGCGGCCGGCATCCCCAACTGCTGCTGCCCGGCGCGGCCTCCCACCCGGGCGGGAGGCCGGGGGCCGGCGTCCTGGTTGACGTGCACCAGCGGGCAGTAGTCGCCGGGGGCGGGCGGCGGCAGCCGCCCGGCCTTCGCCTCAAGGCCGGCCAGCTCGCCGCGCAGCGCCTGCAGTTCGGCGATCCGGGCGTCGATCGCCGCGACCTCGCGGCGCAGCCGCTCCCGGACAAACCCGCACGGCGGCTCGCCGCGTTCGGCGAACGCCAGCACCTCCCGGATCTCATCCAGCGTCAGCCCAAGCCGCTGCGCGGCCCTGATGAACCGCAGCCGCTCCAGGTCCTCCCGGCCGTAGGCGCGGTAATTCCCGCCGGTGCGCTCGGGCTCGGGCAGTAGCCCGATCCCCTCGTAGTAGCGGATGGTGCGCGGGTTGAGGCCCAGCTCGCCCGCCAGCTCCCCGATCCGCATCCCGCTCGCCTCCTCCTCCTCCTCCTCCTCCTCTTGCAGCGGCCGGATAGTCACGCGGCAGACGGCTCGAACCCCAGACCGGCCAGCGCCTCCCGCAGCCCCGCCTCGCTGGCACGGGCTTCGTCATAGGCGACCCGCACCCGGTTGGTGCGGTGGTCCGGGTCCACGCTGTGCACGCCCTCCATCCGGGACAGCGCGGCCCGGATGGTGTTCTCGCAGCCCCCACAGTGGATCTCCCGGACCGCGATCGTGGTGGTGGTGGTGGCCGGTGGTGGTGTGGTAGTCATCATCGGCCTCCCTCGTGCCGCCGGTGCCCCCGGCAGCGCCGCTCTCACCGTAGGGCTTCCATTCGAATGGAATGTCAAGCCCGCCAGGCGCACTTGGGCGGGTTCCCCGGTTTTGATCTGCCGGGGCGGACTCCGGGGCCGTCACCGCCGGCCCCCCGGCGGGCGGGTGCTGTGGTGGCGTCTGCCGCGCCAGTACAGGACGCCGAGTGCCGCGATGACTGCGAGGGCTACTACGTTGGCGATGAGGTCGAAACTCATGGGTGGCGGTCCCTTCCTACGGCAGGGCGTGCGTGACGGCTTCCATGACCGCCCCGGCCGCGCAGGCGCCGGTGATGAACAGGGCGAGGAACGCGGCGGTCAGCCGGGGCGGGAACGAGCGGCGGTAGATCCGCACCAGCGGCAGGATCAGCAGGTCGCCGTAGATGTAGGTGATGTTGGCGCCCAGCGGCACGCCCGCTGCCTTCAGGAACCTCGCCACCGGCACGTTGCCCATCGAGCACACGAAGGTGGCGACCGCGATCGCCAGGCCGAGCAGCAGCAGCACGTAGCCGATCACCGGGACGGATCCGACGGCGTGCAGCACCTGGCCGAAGGCGCGGGCCGGGATCAGCGCCTCGGCGAACCCGGCCAGCAGGTAGCCGGCCACCAGCTCGGTGCGCAGCATGCGCACATCCCCCCACGCCCGGGCGGCGATCTGCTGCCAGGTGTCCAGGCTGGCGAGCGAGGGGCGGGGCGGCTCCGGCTCCCCAGGGGCCGCTGGCGCGTACCGGGCTGGGCTGGCGGCGAAGGACTGTGCGCAGCCCGCTGAGCAGAACCGGTAGGCCCGGCCCTGGTGGTTCACCGTGTGCTCGGGCGAGCCGGTCATGCCGCACACCACATCCTGCTCCTCGGCGGGCAGGCCTGGCCGGCCCTCCCCTGTCCCGGGGCGGGGAACTGGCCCCCCGGCCGCCGTTGCCGCGGTCGCTCCGGCGGGCACCGCGGCGTAGCCGGCAGGCTCGGCGGCGAACTGCCCGGCATGGCCGGCGCTGCAGAACCAGTACTGCCGGCCCGCGACAGTGACCGCGTGCTGGGGGTGGCCCTGCATCCCGCAGACGACGTCTTCGGTCACCGGCCCGCCCCCGTCCGGCGGCCCGTCGCCGTTGCTAGTGGTGCGGCCGGCCAGCTCGTGCCTGGAGCGCAGCCGCTCCAGCCCACCGCGGGGGAAGAGCACGCTCAGCCCGGTGGCGACCACGGCGATGATGATCGCGCCGCCGGCCAGCTCTGCGAGGGCGAACTTCCAGCCCACTAGCGTCCAGAACATCACCAGGATCGCGATGTTCATGTTGGTCGAGCTGATCAGGAACGAGAACGCGGCCCGAGCGTCGGCGCCCCGGCGGTAGAGCGACCGGGTGGCCGCGGCCGGCCCGTAGGAGCAGGAGGAGCTGATCGCGCCGAACCCGGCCGCGACCGCGATCCCGCGCAGCCCGCCGGTGGCGTAGCGGCGCAGCAGCCGCTGCGGGATGACCACCTGCACGGCCGCCGACATCAGGAAGCCCAGCGTCAGCCCGTACAGGCTCGCCCACAGCAGGTCCCAGCTCGCCCGCAGGCCCCGCCCCGCCGCGTCCAGGACCAGCCACACCACGTGCACTACGCATCTCCCTCCTGGCCTGGCCGCACCCGTCCCGGCGGGGCGGGACCGAGGGTGCAGCATGGGCAGCCGCAGGTGCACCCCGGGTCCAGGGCGCAGCCGCACCGGCACGCGGCGGCCTCGATCCGCGCCGTCTCGCCGGCCAGCGCCGCCGCGGGCAGTTCCGGCCTGGCGGCGCCCGCCTCCGGCGCCCCGGCGAACAGCCGGGCGAGGGTATCCTCCAGCACCTCCAGCTCCCGGCGCTGCCGCCGGATGCGCACCAGGTGGTGGGCCAGCAGGTGACGCAGCGCGCGGCGGCCGGCCCCGGCGCCGGGCGGTGCCCGCAGCACCCGGATCTGCTCCAGCGACAGGCCCACCGCCTTCGCCTGCGCGATGAACCGCAGGTCCGCCACCGCCTCCGGCGGGTACAGCCGGTAGCCGGCCTCGCTGCGCCGCGGCGGCGCCAGCACTCCCTCCCGCTCGTAGAACCGGACGGTCGGCGCGCTCACGCCGGCCCTCTCGGCCAGCTCACCCACCCGCAAGCCCTCTGGCATGCACCCGACGCTAAACCTTGAAGCTGACTTCAAGGAATGGCGTCTGTCACCTTGCTGACACTTCCAATGGCACTTCCGGCCTGGCCGCGGAGGCGGAGGGCAGGGGCCGGATAATACGTCAGGTTTTCCTGTTATGATGACTCGCATGGACAGCCTGGCGCCCGTCGAGAGCGATCCCGTCCCGGCGGCTGCCGCGGCCCGGTTCTTCCGGGTGCTGGGGGATCCGACCCGGCTGGGGATCCTGGAGCTGCTGCTGGCCGGGCCGCGCACCGTCTCGGAGCTGACCGCCGCGGTCGGGGCGCCGCGGGCCAGGGTGTCCAACCACCTGGCCTGCCTGCGGTGGTGCGGGTTCGCCGAAGCCGAGCGCCGCGGGCGGCAGGTGATCTACCGGGCCGCCGACTCCCGGCTGGCCGGCCTGCTGGCCGCGGCCCGGCCGCTGGTCGCCGGCCGGGCCGCCCACCTGGCCAGCTGCCAGCGGATCGGCCCGGACTGGATCTGAACACCCGCGCCGCGGGCCGCTGTCGCCAGGCCCGCCGCCCGGCGAAGGAGAAGCGACCGATGACCCTGGAAACCCGCCGCGTCACCCTGGAGGTGGCCGGCATGACCTGCACCGGCTGCGAGCACCACGTCACTGCCGCCCTGGAGCGGGCCGGGGCCGGGCAGGTGTCGGCGGACTTCCGGGCGGGCGTGGCCCGGTTCGCCCTGCCCGAGGGCGTCGGCGAGGCGGGGCTGCGCGCCGCGGTCACCGCGGCCGGGTACACGCCCCGCACGCTGCGGGCCGAGCGGACAAGGACGCCACGGCCCGGATCTGCGATGAAGCGGACGGCCCGCGGCGAGGGTGATGCGGGCTATGACCTGCTGGTGCTGGGCGCGGGGTCGGCCGCGTTCGCCGCGGCGATCCGCGGCCGGGATGCCGGGTACCGGGTGGCGCTGGCCGAGGCCGGCGCGCTCGGCGGGACGTGCGTCAACGTGGGCTGCGTGCCGTCCAAGGCGCTGCTGGCGGCCGGGGCGGCGTACTGGGCGGCCGGCCACCCCCGGTTCGCCGGGTTCGCCACCACCGTGGGCCCGGTCGACCTGGCCGCCCTGGTTGCGCAGAAGGACGACCTGGTCGCCGCCCTGCGGCAGGAGAAATACGCCGGCCTGGCGGAGGCCTACGGTTTCGAGGTTCTCCCGGGCCGCGCCGCCTTCACCGGCCCGGACACGGTCGGGGTGGCCGGGCGGGTGATCCGGCCCGGCGCGGCGCTGATCGCCATCGGCGCCTCGCCCGCGGCTCCGCCCATCCCCGGGCTGGCCGAAGCCGGCTACCTGACCAGCACCACCGCCCTGGACCTCAAGGCCGTCCCCCGGCGCCTGGCGGTCATCGGCGCCAACGCGATCGGCCTGGAACTCGGCCAGTTCTTCCTCCACCTCGGCTCGGACGTCACCTTCCTCGACGTGGCAGACCGGATCGCCCCGTTCGAGGAACCCGAGGTATCCCAGGCCCTGACCGGCGTGCTGGCAGCCCAGGGCGCCACCGTCAACACCGGCGCCCAGATCCGCTCGGTGGAACGGGACGGGGACCTGCGCCGCATCCGCGCCACCATAGACGGCGCCGAGACCGTCATCGACGCCGACGAGATCCTGGTCGCCACCGGGCGCCGGCCCAGCACCGCCGGCCTGAGCCTGGAGGCGGCCGGGGTGGCCACCGACGCCCGCGGCGCAGTGGTGGTCGATGACCGGCTGCAGACCACGAACCCGCGAGTCTGGGCCGCCGGGGATGTCACCGGCTCCCCCCAGTTCGTGTACGTCGCCGCCTACCAGGGCGCGCTGGCGGCCGGCAACGCCCTGCTCGGCGAGGGGCAGGAGGCCGACCTCACCGGGCTGCCCCGGGTCATCTTCACCAGCCCCCCGGCCGCCGGCGCCGGGCTCACCGAGGCCCAGGCCCGCGCGGCCGGCTACCAGGTGCAGACGTCGGTGCTGCCCGCCACCGCGGTGCCCCGGGCCCTGGTCAACCACGACACGGCCGGGGTGACCAAGCTCGTCGCCGACGCCGCCACCGGCGCGCTGCTCGGCGCCTCGGTGGTCGGCGAGGGAGCCGGCGATGTCATCCAGTCCGCGGTGCTGGCCATCCGCCACCACATCACCGCCGCCGAACTGGCCGCCACCTTCCACCCCTACCTGACCACCGCCGAATCCCTCAAGCTCGCCGCCCAGGCCTTCACCCGCGACGTCGCCCGCCTGTCCTGCTGCGCCGCCTGAGATGGGGCCGGCATGAGTCACGACGACGGGCACCCGGAAGCCTTCACCGGTCAGGCAGCCGCCCCATCAGACGCGCGGGCTGCGCTCACAGATCGGGGGGACGGCCGACTAGCCGCCTCGCGGACGGACACCGGGACCGGGGAGCGGCCGGGGCTGGGCGGGCTGTGGCTACTGCTGGTCCCGCTGGCCTGCTGCGGCGGGCCGCTGCTGATCGCGGCCCTGGCCGCGGCCGGGGCGCTAGCCTGGGGCACCCTCGGCCTGGGGACCGGGGTGCTGGCGGCGGTCACGGTCCTGGTCATCCGCCGCGGGCGCCGCAGCCGGGCCTGCCGCGGGCCCGGCATGACGGGGCGGGCGCCCGAGGCCGGAACGGCGGCTACCCGGCGGCCACCGGCGCGATGAACACCACGAACGCAACGCCGCCGCGGTGGCGGCGTGCACCCGCTTTGGCCCACCCGCATTGAGCGCCGGGCGGCGAGGAGCCGCCTGTCGCTCCGCACCAGCGGCGCGGCTGGAAGTTGCAGCAAGAGGAAGAGAGAGCAAATGTTGAGCAAGGAGTCTGCCCGCGCCGCCGGGCCCGGCGAAGGGCATAGACCATGACTGTTCAGGTTGACCTCATCGTGGTGGGAACAGGCGCGGCTGCCCAAAGTGTCGCCTTCCCCTGCCGGGAGGCGGGCTGGAGCGTCATGGTCGTTGACTCCGATCCGTTCGGCGGCACCTGCCAGCTTCGGGGTTGTGACCCGAAGAAGGTCCTCGTCGGCGTCGCCGAGCTCATTGACTGGGCCCAGCGCATGCAAGGCAAGGGCCCGTCCGGCCCCGCTCCGGCGCTGGCATGGCCGGAGATGATCCGGTTCAAGCGGACCTTCATCGATGGCGTGCCCGCGGCCATGGACCAGAGCTTCAAGGACGCGGGCATGCTCACCGTTCACGGGCGCGCCCGCTTCGCCGGCCCGGCCAGCCTGCGTGCCGGAGACGAGACCTACGCCGGCAAACACGTGGTCATCGCCGCCGGGGCTCGCCACGCGCCGCTGGGGATCCCGGGCGAGGAGCACCTGACGACCAGCACCGGCTTCCTGGAGCTCGGCGAGCTACCCCGCCGGGTGGCCTTCGTCGGCGGAGGGTACATCGCCTTCGAGTTCGCCCACGTCGCGGCGCGTGCCGGCGCGGAGGTGACGGTTCTCCATCGCGGCGAACGGCCGCTGGAGGGATTCGACCCGGACCTCGTCGCTCAGCTCGTCCAGGCCACGCGCGACCTCGGGGCCGGCGTGCACGTGCGCGCGCCGGTCACCGCCGTTGAGAAACGCGGCGACGGGCTGGTCGTCCACGCTAGCGCCGGTGAGGGGAAGGTTGAGGTCGGCGCCGACCTGGTGGTGCATGCCGCCGGGCGCGTGCCTGAGATCGACGACCTGGACCTGGAAGCAGCGGGGGTCGCCCGCGGCGAGAAGGGCGGCGTCGCGGTCAACGAGTACCTGCAGAGCGTGAGCAATCCCGCCGTGTACGCGGCGGGGGACGCCGCCGCCAGCGGCGGCCTTCCGCTCACGCCGGTAGCGGGAATGCAGGGCGGCATCGTGGCCGCCAACCTGCTGGGCGGCAACACGCGCACCCCGGACTACCTGGGTATCCCGACGGTTGTTTTCACCACGCCTCCGCTGGCCCGGGTGGGTCTGGACGAGGCCACAGCCCGGTCGCAGGGGCTCCGGTTCACCACCCGCCACGAGGACACCTCGGGGTGGTACTCCTCGCGGCGAACCGGGCTCGCGCACACGGGCTTCAAGACCCTCGTCGAGGACGGCACCGGGCGAATCCTGGGCGCGCATCTCCTCGGTCCTCATGCCGAGGAGATCATCAACATCTTCGGCCTGGCTATCCGGGCCGGGCTGAGCGCTGGCAACCTCAAGGACATGGTGTTTGCCTATCCCACCAGCGCGTCAGACATCGGCTACATGCTGTGAGACGATCCGCCGACCTCGGCGAACCCTGCCCACACGGGCACGAATCAGGAATAGGTGACGGCTCCGGGCCGGGTGCGGGACCGCGCCGCATCCGGCGACAAGTAGTGCACGCCGGCGACTGAGCGCACGTGCCGCGCGCCCAGGAAGCCCAGCGGATGCTCGTCCAGCAAGCTGGTCCCGAACTCGAAGATGAGGCTGACCGGCAGGGTGCTCAGCGCAACGCCGATCACGTCGGGGTGGTTGATCAAGTTCAGGTACAGTCGGGCGGGCTGGGCGGTGGAGATGTCCTCCCCCATGGACCACGGCCCACGGCGGCCATCTAGCAGCGCTCGTTGCAGCGGGCCCCACCGCCCGCCGGCCCAGCCGCCAGCAGGTGCCCGGCCCGGGCCGCCACCAGGTACGGCTAGCTCGTCCCTCAGGCGATCATCTGACCAGCGGGATACCACACCAGGAGCTGGGGGTCATCGGCCGCTGATGCGGCGGGCAAGCTTGGCCTGGCCTGGGCCGGTCAGCTCGCTGACCACGCCGGGCCGGCCGGCGATGGCCATCAGCAGCGCCTCGGCCGGGCCCCGCACCTGCGGTCCGAGCCCGGCGGAAAAGGGCAGATCGGTTGCGACCAGCCGCATCCCGCGGGTTCGCCAGGGCCCGGCGATGTCCGGGGCGACTAGGGCGATGCGCAGCACGGGCAGCAGCCGCTCTGCCGGTATGGCGCGTGGCTGCCCGAGCGCGCGCCGGATGTCCTGGTGGTGGATGAGCGTTTCTGCCAGGCTGACCCTGCCGCCCAGCGCTGCGGGCAGCCCGCGGGGCTGCTGTCGGTCTGTCAGCAGCGCGAGCAGCTGCTCCGGTGAGTGCGTGCGGCACCTGGCCAGCGCGGCGGCGTTGATGCGGCTGAGCCGGAAGCCGCCGCGGGCCGCGACCGTGAGGAGGCCGCGCATGTCCAGGTTGTCGTAGCTGATGACGTGCGCGACCACGTCACGGACACGCCAGTCCGCGCACAGCGTCGGCGCCTGCCACTGCTGCGGCGCCAGCCTCGCGAGAAACGCCGCGAGATCTGCCCGTTCCTCCCGCGCCAGGCGCCGCACGTCCACACCGCGCAGGCTAGCCTGCGCGCGTGGTGCACGCGCGGGCCCGCTAGCGTCGCGTATCGCGGTGAGACCTGCGCCGGCGTCTGGGGCCTGCCCGCCGGTGTGCTCCCGGGACCGGAAACCGGCCGCGCCACAAGGTTGCGCGGGCTGGCGGGAAGGCCTGCCCGCTGTGGTGTCAGCGGGTGGCGAGGCGGGGCAGCGTGCAGGCGGTGAACGACATCCGTGCGAGGCTGACCGCCACGGCCATGCCCAGTGCCCGGGTCATGGCGGGCGCTTCGAGCATGACGGCTGTGATCGCGGTCGCGTCCAGGGCGAGGATGACCGGGCTGGCGAGCATGGCGAGCCTGGTCCGCTGGTAGCTGCGACGGCTGGTGGCGGCGCTCAGCAGCGTCAGGACCGCCCCGGCCAGGACGGCGCCGAAGCCGGCCCGGGCCGCTACTGGCACCGGCCAGGTCCAGGCGCGGCTGCCGATCAGGGCGGCGGCCCAGCACAACCCGGCCACCGGCCCGGTTGCCAGCAGCAGCCGGGCGGCACGCCGGCCCGGGGCCTGGCGGGTGAACTCGCCGGCCACCAGGTCCAGGTCCCCGAATTCGGCCATGGCGGCGCGCGCAGCATCGTCCTGGCCGGATCCGGCGGCGAGGTGATGCTGGTAGGCCTCGGTCAGGCCGCCGGCGGCCTCGTCCGCGATGGCGGCGGGAAGCCGCCGCCGCAAGCCTGCGATGTAATCGCCGATCAGCGGGCTCATGGGGCCGGCTCCAGGATCGCGGTCACCGCGGAGGCGAAGTCGCGCCAGGCGGCCCGCTCCCCGGTCAGCCGCCGCCGCCCGGCCGGGGTGAGCTCGTAGATGCGGCGGCGGCGCCCGCCGGCCTCGGTCCAGGTGCCGCTGACCAGCCCGGCGGCTTCCACCCGGCGCAGCGCCGGGTAAATGGTGCCGGTGGGCAGATCGAACCGGGCGCCGCTGCCCGCCCGCAGCGCCTCCTTGACCGCATACCCATGCCGGGGCCCGGCTTCCAGGCTGGCCAGCAGCAGCGTGTCCAGGTGCCCCTTGAGCGCTTGCGCCTCCGCCCTCATAAGTAGGTATGCTACCCTCAGGATCATAGGTAGTTATCCTACCTAGCTGGCGGGCGTGGCGGCGAGGAGCGGTGAGATGGCGGACCCGGCGATCGTGGCCCAGGCACCTGGCCTGCCTCCGGGCGAGGAGGTCTCGGACCGGGCCGCGGCCATGGCGGAGATGGAACAGGCCCGGCTCGACTTCCGCCAGCTTGTCCGTGGCGCCGCTCGGGCGGACCTGCGCCGGCGGTCGGAGGGGACCAGGTGGACCAACCAGCAGCTGCTGTTCCACATGCTGCTCGGCTACCTGGTCGTCCGCGCGCTGCTGCCGCTGGCCCGCCTGTTCGGCCGTCTCCCCGGCCCCGCGAGCACCGCGTTCGCCTGGCTGCTGGATTCCGCGCGCAGGCCGTTCCACGTGATGAACTACCTGGGGTCTTGCGCGGGGGCGCGGATCATCCCGCCCGCGCGCATGCCGGGCGTGCTGGACCGGGTGACCGGAGCGCTCCAGCACCGCCTGCAGCGGGAGAGCGGCGCGGACCTGGGCCGGGGAATGCGTTACCCCACCAGGTGGGACCCGTACTTCACCAGCTGCATGACCCTCGCCGAGCTGTACCGCTACCCGACACGGCACTACCGCCACCACCGCCGGCAGCTCACACTGCCCAAGGGAGACGGCCCGCCGTGAACCCGGCCGCAGCGGGCAGAGGGCTGGCCGGATGCCCCGCCCGGCCGGCCGCGCCCAGCGGGAGCCCGCGCCGGCTGCCCGGGCGGCGGCCTTGCTGCCCCGGCCGGCGCCAAGCCGGAAACGGTGACAAGTGGCTGCGAGAAGACTGGGGTCATGGGACTCACCTCCGGCCAGGCCAGGCGCTTCTATGACGGGTTCGGGCGCGCCCAGGACCTGCAGGCCTTCTACGAGGACCGTGCGGTCGGCGACCTGCTGGCCCACGGCCGGTTCGGTGACGCGCGGGCGGTGCTGGAACTCGGCTGCGGCACCGGCCGCCTGGCCGCCCGCCTGCTCGGCCGGCACCTGCCCGCCGGCGCCCGCTACCTGGGCGCCGACATCAGCGGCACGATGACCGCCTTGAGCAGGGCCCGCGTTGACCGGTTCGGCCGCCGCGCGGCGGTCATCCAGGCCGACGGCACCCGGCAGCTCCCGCTGGCCGCCGGTGCGTTCGACCGGTTCCTGGCCGTCTACGTGCTCGACCTGCTCGGCCCCGCCGAGTCCGCGGCCATCGTCGCGGAGGCCCGGCGGCTGCTGCGTCCCGGCGGCCTGCTGGCGGTGGCCAGCCTCACCCACGGCGCGCCGTCGCCCGCCCGGCTGGTGTCTCAGGCCTGGATGGCGGTGTGGTCGCGGGCGCCGGGCCTGACGGGCGGCTGCCGGCCGGTCACCGTCCTGCCGCTGCTAGACGGCTGGCACATCGAGCACCGCTCCCTGGTCACCGCGTGGGCTCTGACCTCCGAAGTCGTGATCGCCAGCACATGAATTAGACCAGGCGCAGGCGCCCAGCCCGGGCCGGCAGAATCCCGCTGGCCATTGCGCGTCTTTCGCAGAGCCGGCACGTGTTCGGTCAGGGTGCCCGGCGACCCGCTCGGCGGTCACGGATGTGCGGGACCGCGGAGCAGGCAGGCGCCGCCGGCCACGGTGCCAAGCCCGGCGGCCGCGGGCGGGTGCGGGCCAGGAACCGGAAGTCACAGCGCGGGGCGCCGGCGGCGAGTGTGCCATGGGCTGGAGGGTACCGCCCCACATGCGGGCGAGCTGGTAGTCCAGGTTGCACCACGAGCCGGCGGCCAGGTCGGCGGCGAGGTAGTCGGCGACCGGGCAGCGGAGCGTGTCCAGGGCCCGCCCGCCTGGCTCGGGCTGGTCCTGGTGGCGGTAGCCGGGCTGGCCGAAGGGGTAGGCGAGGAACATGGCGACGCTGATGCGGATCCCCCGCACGGGGTCGCGGGTGACCAGCCGGGAGGCGATGCGGGGGATCTGGCCCCGCTGGGCGTAGATCTTCCAGCAGGCGTCGGCGACCAGCTCGATGGCGTAGCCGCGCTCAGTGCCCTCATCCAGTAGCGCGTGGAACAGCGCCAGGGTCGAGGCAGGCCAGCAGCACGTTCTGGCGGCTGCCGGCAGTCGGCTCGGCGGGCAGCCCGCCGGCTTGCCGGCGCAGCGTCTGCCACGCGGCGAGGACCAGCCGCCGGACGTCGGCGCGGGTGAACCGGCCGGCCGCGGGGTCGGTGCGGGAGCGGATGCGTCCGGCGACCGCCGCCCGGGCGGCCCAGCCAGCCCACGGCCTGACCACCAGCGCGGCCAGGACGATAGCCAGCCGGGACGGCCGGCGTGGGCTGCGGCCGGTGCTGTCTCGGGCTGGTTCCTATCCCTGGCGGGTTCACGCGCGTCACGCTGGGCCGGTGACGGCGAACGAGCCGGCCATGCCTTCTTCGGCGTGGCCGGGGACCGGGCACAGGTACTGGTAGCTGCCCGGCGCCGAGGCGGTGAAGCTCAGCGTGGCGGCGTGCATCCCGGCAGCAGTCGGCTGGCCGAGCAACCACAGCGCGGCGCCGGGGAACGCCGGCGCGGCGGTCATCATCGGCATCTGCGATCGGGCCGCCCCGGCGGCGGTGATGACCAGCCCGTGAGCCATGTCCGCGTCGGCGTTGATCAGCTCCATGGTGACCTGCGCGCCTGCCGGGACGGTGATGGCCGGGTTGGTCGTCCCGGCGATCCGGAAGTTCTCGGCGGGCATCGACGGGCTGGCCAGCACCACGAGCCGGACGGTGCGGGTGGTGAAGGTGATGGCCCGGGCCGCCCGGTCGACCTGCGCGTCGGCCGGGGCCTGCGCGCCGAGCCGGGCCGCCTGCGCGGCGCTGACTCGCGGCCCGGGCGCATCGGCGAACAGCCGGCCCATAACCGTGCCCGGATCGGCGCCACCCATCATGAACCCGGGCAGCGAGCCGCCGCGTTCCCAGCCGGGCGCGACGGTCCCGCCGAGCATCCACCGGAACCCGCCCTGGCCCATCATCCAGCCGTAGGGTGAGCCGCCCATCATCCCCGGCCCGAAGTAGCGGCCGTAGTAGCGGCCCATCGCCGACCGGTACCAGGAGTAGCCCGGTCCGCCAGCGGTGTCCGTACCGGGGATCCCCGAGGGCGTGGCTGCGCCGACAGGCTGCGAAGCCGTGGCGGGAGCCGGGGCCGGGCTGCCTCCCCCGGCGGCGGCCAGGGCGAGCCCGGTCCCGGTCCCGGCGGCGGCCAGCACGACCGCCGCGATCAGCCCGACCCGAGCGCGGTTCACCGCTGCCTCCCGGCAGTAGCAGCCTTCAGCGCCGCGTCGATCAGCCAGATCACCCCGAAGGTGATCCGCAGCGCGTCTTTCGGCCAGGCGCTGCACGGCCTGGCCGTCGTTGCCGTTGCCGGTGACATCACGGCCCTCCCTTGCTGCCGCGAGGCCTTGCCTTTGCGGTCTCGCTCACCTCCCACCGTCACGCGGGATACCCGTAGGGGGTAGGGACATCGGCCTCCGGTCCCGGGACCTAAGTCACTACCCTAGGGGGGTATGGGGAGGCGTGCTGCAAGTAGCGGTCCGGGGAGGGCCGGGCGCCGAGGAGATGGTGACGATGATGTTCTGGTACGGCGGCGGCTGGGCCTGGTAGCAGGCCGGCCTGATGTGGGTCGCCATGATCGCGTTCTGGGTCTTCCTGATCTGGGCGATCTATGCTCTGGTCACCGGCGTCATGCGGCGGGGAGGCGAGCCGGGACACGGCGGGCAGCAGCCCGGTGACGCGCGCCGCATCCTGGATGAGCGGCTGGCCCGCGGCGAGATCGACACCCAGGAGTACCGGCGGCTGCTTGAGGTGCTCGACGGCGGCCCGGGCCGCAGCCCGGCCGGCGCCGGCAGCGGGAGCGGGCGATGACCGCCGCGCAGGCCGCGGGGACGGCGGCGGAGTGCGGCCCGCCGCCGGGCCGCCCGGGTTCCCGGCCGCGGCCGGTGCGCGGGTACGCCTCGGGGAAGGAGGACTACCTGGCCCGGCTGCGCAAGATCGAGGGACAGGTCCGCGGCCTAGAGAAGATGATCGAGGCCGACACCTGGTGCCCGGACGTGGTCACCCATGTCGCCTCGGCCACCCGGGCGCTGCAGGAGGTGGCCGTCGGGCTGCTCAGCGACCACCTCAGCCACTGCGTGATGGCCGCCGCCCGCAGCGCGCCCGACGACGGCGACGCCCGGCTCAGCGAGGTCGCCGCCACCATCCGCCAGGTCATCCGGCTGTGACACGACCGCAAGGGATCCGCGGCAGCAGCTAGACGCGAGAACTATCTGAGGGAGGCATCCAGATGAGCGCGGCCGATATCGCCGTGGTCGCCGCGGACGTGGCCGTGGCGGCCGGGCTGGGCTGGTGGTTCTTCGGGCCCAAGCCGGCCGCCGAGGCGGCCGAGACCGGCGGGGTGCAGGAGATCCGGGTGCGGGTGCGCGGCGGGTATGCGCCCGGCCGCATCCACGCCCGGCCCGGGGTGCCGGTGCGGCTGATCTTCGACCGGCAGGAGACCGGGGACTGCACCTCCCGGGTGGTCTTCCCCGGCCTGGGCATCTCCGCCGACCTGCCCGCCTTCGCCCAGACCGCGGTGGACCTGCCCGCGCAGCCGCCGGGCGAGTACGGGTTCGCCTGCGGCATGAACATGATCCACGGGCTGCTCGCCGTCGACGGCAAGCCCGGCCAGGCCGACACCGCCCCGGCGGGCGGACCGGCCGCTTCGGGCCTGGCCGGGACGGCCCCGGCCGGCCCGGGCGGCGATGCTCGCGCCGCCGCGGTCACCGCCACCGCCACGCCCGGCGGCCCCGCGGGGCCGCAGGCGGCCACGATCACCATGGACGGCGGCTACCACCCGGACCGGGTGCTGGCCCCGGCCGGGGTGCCGCTGCGGCTGACCTTCGACCGCCGCGAGGAGGGCGCCTGCTCCGAGCACGTCGTGTTCCCCGCGCTCGGGGTCGAGGCGGACCTTGCCGCCCGCCAGCGCACCGTCGTGGACCTGCCCGCGCTTGGCGAGGGCAGCTACGAGTTCACCTGCGGCATGGGGATGCTGCACGGGACCATCGAGGCCACCGGGCCTGGCACCCGCGGGGCCGGGCACCAGCAGGTACCAGGCAGCGGCGGCCAGCGGGCCGAGGGCCAGCCGGGCACGGTCCCGGTGATCGTGCCCCCGGTGGTGCCCGACTGCTGCGCGGTGCCCAGGCCCGCGGGCGGTGAGGACGCCGAGGCGGCCGAGCGGCGGGCGGAGATCACCGACCTGGCCCGCCGGGTCGCGGTCGGGACGGTGCTGACCATCCCGGTGCTGTTCGGGGTGATGGCGAACGACTTCTTCCACCCCGCCTGGCTGCCGGGCATCCTGGTCGACCCGTGGTTCGGGCTGGCCCTGCTCGCGCCGGTGTTCACCTATACCGGCTGGCCGATCCACCGCACCGGCTGGCTGGGCCTGGCGCACCGCAGCCCGGACATGAACTCGCTGGTCACCCTCGGCGCCACCGCCGCGTTCCTGTACAGCCTGGTGATCACGCTCGCGCCGTCGCTGGCGCCGGTGAAGCTGCGCGGGGTCTACTACGAGGAGGTCGGGTTCATCCTGACCCTGATCCTGGTCGGGCGGCTGCTGGAGGCCCGGGCCAAGGCCGGCACCGGGGAAGCCATCCGGGCGCTGCTGGGATTGCGGGCCCGCACCGCCCGGGTGGTGCGCGACGGCACCGAGACCGAGCTGCCGATCGATCAGGTCATCCCCGGCGACGTGGTGCTGGTCCGGCCGGGGGAGACGATCCCCGTCGACGGCCAGGTGACCGAGGGGCACTCGGCGGTGGATGAGTCGATGCTCACCGGCGAGCCGGTCCCGGCCGAGAAAAGCCGGGGCGATGAGGTGACCGGCGCGACCGTCAACGGCACTGGGTCGCTGCGGATCCGCGCCACCAAAGTGGGTGCCGAGTCCGCGCTGGCCCAGATCATCGACATGGTCCGCCGCGCCCAGGCGTCCCGCCCGGCGATCCAGCGGCTGGCTGACCTGGTGTCCTCGGTATTCGTGCCCGCGGTGATCTTCACCGCCCTCGGCGCGTTCGCGCTGTGGTATGTGGCCGGCCCGGCGCCGGCGTTCACCTACGCCCTCATCGTCGCGGTGACGGTGCTGGTCATCGCCTGCCCCTGCGCGCTCGGGCTGGCCACCCCGCTGGCCGTGATGGTGGGCACCGGCAAGGGCGCCACCAGCGGCATCTTGTTCCGCAACGCCGAGGCGATCGAGACCTGCCGCAAGCTGGACACCATCGTGCTGGACAAGACCGGCACCATCACCGCCGGGCGGCCCGCGCTCACCGACGTCACCGCCCTCGAAGGGTTCACCCAGGACACCGTCCTGGCTCTGGCCGCGGCCGCCGAGGCCGACTCCGAGCACCCCCTCGCGGCCGCGATCGTGACCGGAGCCGCCGACCGGGGGACAGACGTGCCGAAGGCAACCGGGTTCGAGTCGGTCACCGGGCAGGGTGTGCGGGCTGTCGCCGGCGGCCGCCAGGTGCTGGTCGGCAACGCCCGGCTGCTGCAGGCCGCCGGCATAGACCCGGCCGGCCTGCCGGAGCAGGCCGCCACCCTCGCCGCCGGCGGCAAAACCGCGATGCTGGTCGCCATCGACGGCCGCCCGGCCGGGCTGGTCGCCGCCGCCGACCCGGTTAAACCCGACTCGGTCGCCGCAGTGGCCGCGCTCAAGGACCTCGGCCTGCACGTGGTCATGATCACCGGCGATGCGCGGTCCACCGCCGAGGCGGTCGCTGCCCAGGTCGGCATCACCCGGGTGCTCGCCGAGGTCCGCCCCGAGGACAAGGCCGCAGAGGTCGCCCGCCTGCAAGCCGAGGGCGCCGTCGTGGGCATGACCGGGGACGGCATCAACGACGCGCCGGCCCTGGCCCGGGCCGACGTGGGGCTGGCCATCGGCACCGGCGCCGACGTGGCCATCGAGGCCGCCGACGTGACCCTGATGTCCGGGTCGCTGGCCGGGGTCCCGACCGCCATCCGGCTGTCGCGGGCCACCATGCGCAACATCCGCCAGAACCTGATGCTGGCGTTCGGGTACAACACCGCCGGCATTCCCGTCGCCGCCGGGCTGCTGTACCCGTTCTTCGGGGTCCTGCTGTCCCCGATGATCGCCGCCGCCGCCATGGCCGCCTCCTCGCTGTCGGTGGTCACCAACGCCAGCCGCCTGCGCCGCGCCCGCATCAGCGGCGAGCAGGCTCCCACGGCCCAGCCCGGCGCCCGCCCGGCACCACAGGCGGCCCCGGCCGCCTCGTCCCCGGGCAGGCCCCGGTGACCCGCCCGCCGCGCGCCCGCCGGCGGCCGGTCACCGGGCGCCTGTCCCCGCCGGCCAGTGCGGCCCTGATCCTGCTGCTCAAGCCGTGGGCCAGCTGGGCGGCGCACGCCGCGATCACCGGCCGCCCCCGGTCCCGGGCCGGCCCCGCTGCGGGCCGGTTCACCCGGGCCGAGGTCAACGCGCTGCTGCGGGAGGCGTGGACCAGGCTCGGCCAGCTCACGCCCCAGCTTCCCGCCGAGCCCACGCCCGGAAGCCGCCAGAACGTCCTGCTCGCCGCCCTCACCCTCGCCCTGTTCCAGGCCCTGCTGGACGACGGGATCGAGCGCCGCTAGGCCATCGAGCTGACCGGCGACGCCTGCTGGAAGATCTACGCCCAATGGGGGCACCCCCCGCCTGACCGCCCGGCTGCGCACCCGCGACCCCGCCCGGCGGCTCCGCATCGCCGTGGACATGTTCCTGCGCTTCCCGTTCAACCCGCCCGGCTACCTCCGCCAGGACCAGCCCGAACCACAAGGCCGCGCCCTCGATATCCTCCGCTGCCCGGTCGCCGAGTACCTCGCCGCCCACGGCGCAGCCGACCTCGCAGCCGGCTCCTGGTGCAACCTGGACTTTCCGCTCGCCCGCATGTGGGGCGGCACCCTGCAACGCCGCGCCGCGGGACGCTCGCCAGCGGAGCCCGCCAATGCGACTTCCGCTTCCTCGCCACCCGCGGCGGAGAAGACCGGCCTCACGCGAGGCTGCGGAAACAGCCCGATCGGCGGCATGTGCCCGGAAAGGGCTTGCCGGTTCCGCCCGGCGAAGTTCCGTCTTGACGTATGGAGCCAGAACTTCACGGCTGCTTACCGGCACCCCCGCTGGGCCGGAACGGGCGTCTTTGACAGGCAGCCCAGATCGTCGCGGCTGTCGCCTGGGAGAAGACGGCGACAGCCTCGCTGAGCACCTTCGCCCGGCGGCGCCGGGCGAAGGTGCTCTCCGCGGTGTGGCTACGATCAATGCGGAAGCTGAGAGGGCGGCGTCGCGCAGCGCGGCCTGCTCCGCTTGAGGGGTTGGCGTGGGAAGGACGACACGCCGTCCCCACCGGGGCCCGGCTCGGTTTCAGGTGAGCACGGTGAGGACCTGGAAGGCGCCGAACCGCGGGGTGAGCTTCCCAGTTGCCTCCAGTACTGGTCCAAGTAGCCGCTGGGCGGGCAGGTTCCCGGCCGCGAACAGGGCACCGTGGATGCGGGCATGGCCGTGCCGGCGGCCTAGGGCGAGCAGGCCGGCGCGAGGGAGGAAGCAGCCGTCGCTGTAGGGCGCGCGGCGTGCGGGCAGGTCGAGGATGCCCCAGGGGCTGGCCGGGTTGAGGACGGCTGCGACCAGCCGCCCGCCGGGGCGGGTGATTCGTGCCATCTCGGCCAGGACCTGTGCCGGGTCGGCGGTGAACTCGAGGGTGGCGACGGTAACGGTGGCGTCCATGCTCGCGCCGGCGAGGGGGAGCCGGTGCGCGTCGGCGCGGGCGACCGGGCCCCGGGTGGCGGCAAGTGCGAGCATCGCGGGGTCGGCGTCGATGCCGACCACGCTGGCGCCGCGGCGGGTGAGGCTGCCCAGCAGCCGTCCGGTGCCGCAGCCGATGTCGGCTATCCGCCGCCCGGGCAGGGGGCCGAGCGCGGCCAGCACGGCTGCGGTCTCGATCCGCCACGCGTACCGGCCCCAGTGGCTGTCGAACCATGCGTCATAACGCACGGCCGGGGCGGCTCCGGTGGCCGCAAGTCCGGTCATGCGGGGGCTGGCTGGGGTGCTTCGCCGACGGCGACGGGCAGGCCGGCCAGCCGCCATTCGGGCATCCCGCCGGACAGGCGGCGGGCGGTGCGGCCGTGGGCGCGCAGCAGGCGGACGGCATCGTGGGCGAACACACAGTACGGGCCGCGGCAGTAGGCGACGATCTCGGTTCCGCCGGGCAGTTCGGCCAGCCGCTGCCCGAATTCGCCGACGGGGATGGAAACCGCGCCGGGGATGTGCCCGGCCGCGTACTCGGCGGCGGGACGCACGTCCAGGACGGCGACATCACCCGCGGCGGCGCGGCGCAGCAGCTCGTCGCGGGAGACCTGTTCGACGTCGCCGCCGAGGTAGGCGTCGCGGGCGGGACCGACCTCGGCCAGCAGGGAGGCGGCGGTGTCGCGCACGTCCGCGTACAGGCGGGCGACGTCGTCGCTGGCCAGGGCGTAGAAGACGCGGGTGCCGTGCTTGCGGGCAGACACCAGCCGGGCGTGGTGGAGTACCTGCAGGTGAGCCGAGCAGTTGCTCACGCCCAGGCCGGCCTGCCCAGCGAGGTCCTCGACGCTGCGCTGGCCCTGGGCGAGCAGGTCGAGCAGTTCTAGCCGTTGCGGGCTGGCCAGGGCCTTGCCGACGCGGGCGAACTGCTCATACAGCTCCGCCTTGGCCTTCCGGTCACCCACCTGTGCTCCTTCCCGCCATCGCCGGGGCTGGCAGCTGTTCCGGCCAGCAGATGTGGTGTCTCGCGAGTGCCGGCCGGTGTCACGCGGCGGAACCCGGCGGCTTAGTTCTGTTCTTCTACTGAACTATGGAATAGTGTAGCTTATCTGCGGTGCGGGGTGTCTACCCGCGCGCAGCGGCCTGGAGGAGGAACTGGCGTGGCCGGAACAACGATCGTGCCCGTCGTGGATGAGGGGCTGGGGAACTCGGCCTACCTGGTGGACCTGGGGGACGGGCGGGCGCTGGCGATCGATGTGCCGCGGGACCTGCGAGCGGTGCGGGCAGCAGCTGAGCGTCACGGGCTGACGGTCGCGTTCGCCGCTGACACGCACCTGCATGCGGACTTCCTGTCCGGGGCGCTGCAACTGGCGGCCGAGGACGGCGCACAGGTTCTCGCGTCCGCCTCCGGGGGACGTGCCTTCGAGTACCGGGGGCTGGCGGACGGGGACGAGGCCGACCTTGGCGAGCTGACCCTGCGGGCGTGGGCGACCCCGGGGCATACCGCTGAGCACGTTGCTTATCTGCTGGCCGACGCCGGGCAGGTGCTGGGGGTGTTCACCGGGGGGTCGCTGCTGGTGGGCGCGGCGGCCTGCACCGACCTGGCCGGCCCGGAGCATACCGAGCCGCTGGCCCGCGCCCAGTACGCGTCCCTGAGCCGGCTCCTGACGTTGCCCGATGTGACGCCGGTGTACCCGACGCATGGGGCAGGGTCGTTTTGCTCCGCCCCGCCCGGCGTGGAGCGCACCACCACCATCGGGCGGGAGAAGGCGGCCAACCCGCTGCTGGCGGCGCCGGATGAGGACGCGTTCGTCAAGGCGCTGCTGGCCAGCCTGGGCACCTTCCCGGACTACTTCCTGCGGCTGCCCGAGCACAATCGCCGCGGCCCTGCCATCGTGACCTCCGCCCCCGTGCTGGCCCCGCTGACCCCGGCGCGGGTCCGCCCCTTCCTGGACGAGGGCGGGCAGGTCATCGACGTGCGCCCGGTGCCGGACTACGCGGCCGGCCACATCCCGGGGTCGCTGGCCATCGCGCTGCGGGAGGCGTTCGCGACCTGGCTGGGCTGGCTGGTTCCCGACCCGGCCACCCCGCTGGCCTTCGTCGCCGGGCCCGGCCAGGACCTGGCCGAGGTGGCCTGGCAGGCGCTGAAGATCGGCTACGGCAACCTCGCCGGGACCCTGGCCGGCGGCATGCCCGCCTGGGAAGCGGCCGGCCAGCCGGCTGCGGTCACCCCGCTGCTGGGTCCCGGGCAGGTGAACCCGGCCGACGTCATCGACGTGCGGCAGGTAAGGGAGTACGCCGGCGGGCACCTGCCCGGCGCGGCCAGCATCGAGCTCGGCGCGCTCGCCAGCCGGGCGGCCATCCTGGCGGGCCGGCAGGTGGTGACCATGTGCGGGCACGGCGAGCGCGCCGCCACCGCCGCCAGTGTGCTGGAACGGGCCGGGCACGCCCAGGTGGCGGTCCTTCCCGGCGGCCCGCCGGACTGGGCCGATGCCACCGGGCGGATGCTGGAGGTAACTGCGTGAGCACTCCCGACCCGAGCCTGGCTCCGGCGGCGCCGGCCCGGCAGGCCCAGCTGGCCCACCCTGAGCTGGGCCTGAGACAGAACTGGTACCAGTTCTCCCTGTTCACCCTGATCACCTTGCTGATCGGGATGACCATCGGGGTGGAGCGGGTCGCGCTGCCGCCGCTGGCAAAAGACGCCTTCGGGATCACCTCGGTGCTGTACACCGTCTCGTTCATCTCCGCGTTCGGCGCGGTGAAGTCGGTGATGAACCTGGTCTCGGGCCGCCTGTCGGACCATCACGGCCGCAAGACGCTGCTGCTGGCCGGGTGGGGGTTCGCCGTCCCGTTCGCCCTGCTGATCATCTTCGCCCAGGCGTGGTGGTGGGTGGTGGTCGCCAACCTGTTCCTCGGCGCCAGCCAGGCGCTCACCTGGACGATGTCGGTGACCGCCAAGATCGACATGGTCGGCCCGGTCAACCGCGGGCTCGCGGTCGGCATCGACGAGTCCGCGGGTTACGTGGGGACCGGGCTGGGCGGTTTCGCCGCCGGGCTGCTCGTCGCCGCCTGGGGGCTGCGCCCGGCCCCCTACCTGCTCGCCCTCGCCGTGGTCGCCGTCGGCGCGCTGGTCACCGCCGGCCCGGCGCGCGAGACCCTGCCCTGGGCCCGCGCCGAGGCCGCCAGCCGCCGCGGCCCCCACGCGGGCACCGCCCGGGCGCCGAAGCTCGGGCGGCTGGCCGCGTACATGAGCTGGCACGACCGCAGCATGCTCGCGGTCTGCCAGGCCGGGCTGTTCAACAAGTTCGCCGACAGCCTGGCCGCCGCGTTCTTCCCGCTCTACTTCCTGCACCGGGGGCTGTCCCTGCCGGTCATCGGGCTGCTCGTCGGCGTCTACGCCTGGGTCTGGGGCCTGGGCCAGGTCGCCGCCGGGGCGCTCGCCGACCGGATCGGGCGCAAGACGCCGATCACCGCCGGCACCTTCCTCATCGGCGCGGGCATCGCCATCATCGCCGCGGCCAGCACCCGCCCGCTGTGGTTCGCCGGGGCCACCGTCATGGGCGCCGGGATGGCGCTGGCCTACCCCAACCTGATCACCGCTGTCGGCGACACCGCGCACCCGTCCTGGCGCGGCGGGGCACTGGGCGTCTACCGGCTCTGGCGCGACGGCGGGTACGCCATCGGCCCCCTCGTCCTCGGGGGCATCGCCGCGGCGGCCGGCATCACCGCGGCGCTGTGGGCAGCCGCCGCCATCATGGCCGCCTCGGCCTTGATCCTGCTGCTCCTCCTCCACGAAACCGACCCCCACCGCCGCACCAGGAAGCCCGCCTGGGAGCACAACCCGGAATTGGTAGCCCCGTAACAGCCGGGTGTGGCCGTAGCTCGTATGCCAGGGTCACGGTCACGGTGACCTGTACGCTCTGGCCGGCTGGCCCCGAAGGCATTCCCGGCCGGGGACTTCCTGTCGGTGGTGGTGTTGTTCATCACCACCTACCACCTGCTGTCCGGCTACGCCTCCGCGCTGGTCCGCGACCGCTCCGCCCAGGCGGTCCGCCGGCTGCTGGAACTGCAGCCCGACACCGCGCTCGTGCTTCGTGACGGGCGCGAGGTGGAGGTGCCGGCCGGCGAGGTCGCCCTCGGGGAGCGGATGCGGGTCCGCCCCGGCGACCGGATCCCCTGGATGGCCGGGTGGTGACCGGGCATTCGGCGGTGGATGAGTCGATGGTCACCGGCGAGCCGGTCCCCACCGAGAAAGACAAGGGCGATGAGGTGATCGGCGGGTCGGTCAACCAGACCGGCACGTTCACCTTCGCCGTCACCAAGGTGGGGGAAGGGACCTTCCTGGCCCAGGTGGCCCGCAGCATCGAGGAAGCCCGCGCCCTCAAGCCCGGCATCCTCCAGCTCACCGACCGGCATCCTGAAGATCTACGTGCCTGCCGTGCTCGGCTCCGCCGCCCTCGCCGTGCTGATCTGGACCGCCGGGGCGTGGGCCTGGTCCGGGCACGCGGACTGGACCAGGGCGATCTTCGCCGCCATGGCCGTGCTGGTGCTCGGCTACCCGTGCGCGCTGGGGATGGCCAGCCCGCTGGCGATGATGCGCGGCGGCGGCATCGCCGCCGAGAAGGGCATCCTGATGCGGTCGGGGGAGGCGTTCCAGGCCTTCGGCACCATCGACCAGGCGGTGCTGGACAAGACCGGCACCCTGACTGTGGGCAAGCCCGCCGTCGTCGCGCTCATGCCCGCCCCCGGCGTGACTTAAGGAAGGACCTGCTGGCCGCGGCGGCGGCGGTGGTGGAGGCGGCGTCGGAGCATCCCCTGGCCAGGGCGGTCGCCGACGCCGCCGACGATCAGGGCCTGGACTACCCCGGCGCGGAGGACTTCGCCTCCGAGACCGGCCGGGGCGTGACCGCCACCGTCGAAGGCGCCCGGGTCGCGGTCGGCAAGCCGGCCTGGGTCCTCGGCGACGGCACCGGCGCCGGCGCCGGGGAAGGCATCCGCCTGGGTGGGCTGGGACAGCGCCGGGCTGAGATGGAACAGCAGGCGCAGACCGTCATCGCCGTCGCCCGCGACCGCACGCCGCTGGGGCTGATCGGCATCGCCGACCAGGTCAAGCCCGACGCCGCCGAGGCCGTGGCCCGGCTGCGTGACCGCGGCATCGAGACGATCATGCTGACCGGTGACACCCAGGCCACCGCCGGCGCCGTCGCCGCCCAGGTGGGTATCGCCGACGCCCGCGGCGGCCTGCTCCCCGATGACAAGGCCGTCATCGTCCGCGGCCTGCAAGGCGCCGGGCACCGGGTGATGTTCACCGGGGACGGGATCAACGACGCCCCCGCGCTGACCCAGGCCGACATCGGCATCGCCATCGGCGCCGGCACCGACCTCGCCATCGAGTCCTCCGACGTGGTGCTGACCGGGACCCGGCTGGCCGCGATCGCCGACGCCCGCGACATCGGCGTCGAGTCCTCCACCAAGACCAAGCAGAACCTCGCCGTCGCCTTCGCCTTCAACGGCATCGGCGTCCCGGCGGCGGTATCCAGCCTCGTCGGCCCGGTGTGGGCCATGCTGGCCATGGCCGCCTCGGGCTCCACCGTGCTGGCCAACTCCTTCGGCACCCGTATCAGTGCCGCCTCGTTCCGCGCCCTCGGCCGCCAGCTCGCCGGCTGGGCCGCCGGGTCCGCCCGCACGCTGCGGCCCGCGACCCTGGCCCGGCTGCTGGCCCGCCCCGCCACCGGCGGCTACACCGCCCTGCTCGCCCTGGGCGTGCTGGCCGGCGCGGTCTGGGCCGTCATCCTCGGCCACCCCTACCCGTAAACCGCTCCCCCGTCCGCTAAGCAAGGAGGTGAACCCGCGATGACACGGTTCCCCGTTCTCCCGCCCGGCAAGGTGCACGAGGCCACCGGCCGGGACGGGCTGGTACTGCTGGACGTCTGGCAGGAAACCTGCCCGCCCTGCCGGACGCTGGAACCCCGGAGGCGTTCGCCCGCCGGCACCCCGGCGCGTTCACCGGCTACCGCATCGACATCGACACTGATCAGCAGACCCCGGCCCGGAACAACGTGATGAGCATCCCCACCCTGGCCTGGCTGCGCGACCGAGCCGAGATCGCCCGCCTCGACGGCCTCATCCGCGACCCGGACCTCGACGCCACCCTCGCCCAGCTCACCGCGAACCAAGAGCCCCCGGCACCGGCCCGGCAGGTAGCGGCGGAAAGCAGGTGCGGCGGGGAAGCAGCCGCCGGGGCAGACCATGCGGTACCCGGGGTGCCGACTACCCGATATACCTCGCATGTACCTGCGATGGACCTCGCGTGTACCTGGGGGCGCGGGCGCGCGCCCCCTGGCAGCGTAATCCGGTAGATGTCACGCTGTGTAAACCATCGGTAGGGGCCTCACAGGGCGCGCCGACCGACCCGAGCGACTAGTGCAGGCCCGCAGAAGTCCTTGAGTGGTTCGCGGCGTTACTGCGGGTGCTCGCTGGTGCCGGCGAGGTAGAGGGTGCAGGCGGTGTCGAGGGCCTGGGTGGGGTGTCCGGTGAATTGCCCATCGAGGAGGACGGCGTCGGCGTAGCTGTCGCTGCTGGCCTGCCAGATCGCGAACGCCCAGTCGTCGGGGCCGCCGAGGTATTGGATGCGGCAGAGCCTGATGGTGTCGTCGTCGTTATCGCTGAGGTAGCCGGTCAGGTAGCCGTAGGAACCGCGCCAGCGGATGGTGACCTCTTCCAGCGCGGGCCAGCGCTGCGAGGCGTGGTGGTCGACGGTGCCTTCGATGAGGTCTTTCAGCCGCCGGGATGGCACGGGCATGGAGTCATTGTCGCCGGGACAGCGCGCCGCCGCCACGTGTGATCGTTTACCGGGCATTCTCGGGCGATCATCACTGATCACCCGGAGGTGGGGCATGGCGCGTGCCGCCAGCCGCGACATCGTGATCTTAGGGTCACGCCGCAAGGCGAAACTGGAGGCGATCGTGCGCCGGCCGTCCTCCCCGCAGGCGCTGGTGCGGCGCGCCCGGATCGTGCTGCGCGCCCACCAGGGCTGGCCGAACGCGCGGATCGCTGCGGAGCTGGGCTGCTCGGCGGGCACGGTCCGGACCTGGCGGCGCCGGTTCGCCCGCGGCGGCATGCCCGCCCTGGCCGACCGGCCCCGCAGCGGACGGCCCGAGGTATACGGGCCGGACGTCAGGCTGGCGATCGTGGCCACCGCCACCTCGGTCCCGCCCGAGGGAACCTCGGCGTGGACGCACGGCATGATCGCAGGCGAGCTGGCCGGCGCCGGTATCTCCGCCTCTCAGACGGGGCGGATCCTGGCCAGCCTGGAGCTGGCGCCGCACCGTGTCCGGGGCTGGCTGAACCGCCGCGACGACGAGCAGTTCTGGGCGCAGGCCGCCGCCGTCTGCGACGCCTACCTGCGCCCAGAGCCGGGCACCGTCGTGATCTGCATCGACGAGAAGACCGGGATCCAGGCCAAGTACCGTAAATACGCCGGGCAGCCGACAGCGCCGGGGCGACTGGCCCGCCGCGAGTTCGAGTACGTCCGCAACGGCACCGTCTCCATCGTCGCTGCACTGCACGTCGCCACCGGGCAGGTGGTCGCCGAGCCGATCATCCGCAACGACTCGGCCACCTTCACCGGCTTCCTGCACCGCTTGGACCAGTGCGTCGACCCGTGCCTGAAGATCCACCTGGTCATGGACAACGGCTCGTCTCACACCTCCCGCGCCACCCGGGCCTGGACCGCCGCCCACCCGCGGATCACCGTCACCCACACGCCCAAGCACGCGTCCTGGCTGGACATGGCTGAACTATGGTTCTCAGTCCTGACCCGCAGCCTGCTGCGCCGCGGTGAGTTCACCTGCCGCGCCGACCTCGCCGACAAGATCGCCAGCTTCGCGATCCGCTACAACCGCACCGCCCGGCCCTGGACCTGGACCTACGACGCCCGCGCCGACCATGCGCGTTACCGCGCCCGCCACAGCGGCCAGCGCCGAGCCGAGATCAGCACCAAACCAGTTGCCGTCCAGGCCCTCCGGCAGGCCGCATAACAGCAATGATCACATCAAGCCGAACCCCTCAAGGACTTCTGCGGGCCTGCACTAGGTCCGGACTGACGAGCAAACGTGGAGCAAACATGGCCGCGAATCAGCCACCGACCAGGGCAAAGAGTTAGGTAAAAACACCAGGTCAGGACGGGTGCGCCGCCAGGGACTCGAACCCCGAACCCGCGGATTAAGAGTCCGCTGCTCAGAGTGTTCGAAAATGCCTCCTGGTGTCGGGTGATGTTACTACCTGCCGGACTGTACGGCAACCCTCGAGACCCGCTGCCGCCGCGTACCGGCCGCTACCGGGCCGTACCGCGACATCCGAGCAAACACCGAGCAAACATGGCCCCGGCCGGTTTTGGGACCGGCGCCCCCGGCAGCGCCGTCAGCGCCGGACCGGCAGCGCCGGAGCTCGCGAAAGAGGCGAGTACTGTCCGTAACTGCCGCTGGTGACGTACCTCGCGGGCAGATCACCTCCCGGCATCGGGGGCGGCGCGAAGCTCATCGCAGATGACAAGAGCTGGTCCCCGGCGCGCCTGGTGAGGGCGGCCTGGCCGGAGCCTCGCTGCCGCACCTGGCGATTGACCTCTGGTAGACCTGCGATGTACCTCGCATGGACCTGAGCGGGATTATGCCGTTCGAATATGTCAAGGGACAGTGCGAGCGGCGCCCGCAGCCGGGATGCCAACCTGGCAGCGGCTCGTCTGGGCGGCCATCGGGATCCACGCCGGCGGCCATGAGGAAGGCACCCTGGCCATCACCGAGGGTGAGCGGACGCCTCGGGCGCTGCGCCGCAAGCCTGCTGCCGACCATGCGTCTACGACTAGCGAGGCTCTGACCGCATGCGGTGGGGCAGAACTGCCCATTCAGTGCGCCCGCGCGGACCGCGGATGCGAAGCGGGATGGCTGACGCGGCTGGGCACCGCGCCGGAGGGGATGGGGTCTTGCTCGGCCCGGAGGAGCTGGTCGAGGACGTGTACGAATTCGGCGTGGCTGATCTCGCCGTGGGCGTAGCGTTCCCGCAAGATGATCAGCGGGTCTTCACCAGGGCCCGTCCGGGCGGCGGGCTGGCTGTCACCATTGCGGCGGCCAGGCTTGCGCAACCGGCGCCAGCTGCCTGGGCTGGCGGATCGCAGGGTGAAGGCCAGGGTGAGCGCCGCCACCACCACGACGGCCAGCAGGATCACCAGGAAGATCAGCATCGGGTCCCAGCCGGAGCCGCCTCCCATCATCGGGTCCATCATCGGGCTGCCTCCTTCCTAGGCTGAGGTGCCGGCCTCGGTCATGCGCCGCCGCGCGGCGCGCATCCGGGCCACCCGCTCACGGGCCGCCGCCTGCTCGTTTTGGCGCCCGTCATATGTCCCCAGCCTGTTTGTCACGTCGCCAGCCGCATGGCGGTCAAGGCCACATCCGCATTCCACTCTGTCTACCCCCCGGGGGTAATGCGAGGGGCTGAGGCCACGTACTTGCGGGACGTTCGTCACCGTGCGACCCGGAACAGCCAGCGTCCGCACGCATGACGTCCCTGCTGCGAGCCCGGCTGCGAGAATGCCAACGGCAGCCAAGCCGGCAGGGACACCGCTATGGGCTTCACCACGAGCTGCCTGGCCTTGGGACCGGGAACTGATGCCCGCCGAAAGGACCAGCCCGCCGCTGGGCCGCCCGCCGTCTGCTCGTCAGCCGTGCATCATGTCGTGGTCGTTGCTGTGTTCCCACTGGTGGTGCCAGGCCTGGAGCTGGGTGAGTTCGGCCTGCCGTTGGGTGAGCATGGTGCGGGCGAGGGCTCGGGCTTGCGGGCTGGCGCCGTGGCTGAGTTCGGCGCGGCACAGCGCAGTCTCGGCGGTGCGGTTGGCGATCATCGCGTCGGCGAAGTGGTCGTTGAAGTCGCCGCCGTGCATGTGCCCCATCTCGTCCCAGCCGCCGGGGCCCAGCATGCCCGGCCCGGTCCCCGCGGGCGGGGTGGCGCCAGGTGTGTACGGCGCCGGGGCCGCGCGGCCCCACTGGCCCATCATGCCGCGCATCTGCTGGAACTCGGCGGCGTGCTCATCCAGGCCGACAGCGAACTGGCGCAGCTGGGCCGTGGTGGTGTGCGCGGGCACCAGCGCGGCCAGGGCGGCCGCCTGGTTCTCCAGGCGCAGCATGCCGGTGGTGAAGGCGACATCAGCCGCGGTAACCGTGGTGGGGGCGGCGGCCGGTGTGGTGGCGGTGGGCTGCGGCGTGGTGGAGCCCGAAGTCCCCGGGGGAGCGGAGCTGGACCCGCAGGCAACCAGGGCCACGGCCGCGGCGAGTGCCGCACCGGCGGCGGCCAGATGATATTTCCGGATTGTCATTGCTCTAGTCCCTCGCATGAGACCTGAGGTCAGGTTCCACGCTGCCGCAGCCTCCGGCCCGGCCGCCATGACCGGAGGTCCCCATCCGGCCGGCCAAGGTCCCTGGCCATGCGCACGCCGCTGACTACAGTACGGGGGTATATCCAGATGCCTGGGATCCCGGAGCAGGCAGGCGAGGGCTGGCCGGTGAGGGTCCTGTAGTCTATTACCCTAGAGGGGTAGGGTATATCTAGATGGCAGGGACCTGCCGGGAGAGCGGAGGCTGGCGTGTACGGATACAGCCAGGACAAGGACGCCTACCTCAAGCGGCTGCGGCGGATCGAGGGGCAGGTGCGCGGGCTGCAGCGGATGGTCGATGAGGACAAGTACTGCATCGACATCCTGACGCAGATCTCGGCGGTGACCAGCGCGCTGGAGTCGGTGGCCCTGGGGCTGCTGGAGCAGCACCTCAGTCACTGCGTGGCGCAGGCGATCGCCGAGGGCGGGGACACCGCGACCGCGAAGATCCGTGAGGCCTCGGAGGCGGTCGCCCGGCTGGTGCGGTCCTGACGGTGAGAAGACAGCAATCACGGAAGGAGCGGTGCGGCATGGCCACGGCGACGTATGCGGTGACCGGGATGACGTGTGAGCACTGCGTGCGCGCGGTCACCGAAGAACTGACCAGGCTCGCCGGCGTGAGCGAGGTGAACGTCGGCCTGGTCCCGGGCGGGGAGTCCGCAGTGACGGTGACCAGTGACACCCCGCTGACGCGGGAGTCGGTGGCCGGGGCGCTGGACGAGGCTGGTGACTACCACCTGGCCGGAGCCTGACCGCGGCGGCGCCGCCGCGGGACATCGCGCGCATGACGCGCCGCCGCGGGAGAGGAGCGATTTGATGAGCACGCTCACCGATGGCCGGGCGGAGGCCGCACCCGGCGGCGGCACGCGCAGCATCGAACTGGACATCGGGGGGATGACCTGCGCGTCGTGTGCGGCGCGGATCGAGAAGAAGCTCAACCGCATGGACGGTGTGGCCGCGACGGTGAACTACGCGACCGAGAAGGCGCGGGTGACCTTCGCCGGCGGCGTCAGCACCGATGAGCTGATCGGGGTGGTGGAGCAGACCGGCTACACCGCGGCGCTGCCCGCCCCCGAGAAGCCCGCCGAGGGCGCGGAGGAGGCCGGGGCAGGCCCGGCGGAGCGGGACGAGGCGGCCGGGTTGCGGCACCGGCTGCTGGTGTCGCTGGTGCTGACGCTGCCGGTGGTCGTGCTGGCGATGGTGCCGGTGCTGCAGTTCGGCAACTGGCAGTGGGCGTCGCTGACGCTGGCGGCGCCGGTGGCGGTGTGGGGGGCGTGGCCGTTCCACCGTGCCGCCTACCTCAACGCCCGGCACGGCGCGGCGACGATGGACACCCTGATCTCGGTCGGGGTCAGCGCCGCGTTCGCCTGGTCGCTGTACGCGCTGTTCTTCGGCAACGCCGGGGCGGCGGGACTGCACACCACGTTCACGCTGCTGGCGGGTGGCGCGTCCACGGACTCGATCTACCTGGACGTGGCCGCCGGGGTGACGGTGCTGATCCTGTCCGGCCGCTATTTCGAGGCCCGCGCCAAGCGGCGGTCGGGGGCGGCGCTGCGGGCGCTTTTGTCGATGGGTGCCAAGGACGTCACGGTGCTGCGGGATGGCCGGGAGAGCCGGGTGCCGGTGGGCCAGCTCGCCGTCGGGGACCTGTTTGTGGTCCGGCCGGGGGAGAAAATCGCCACCGACGGCACGGTCGAGTCGGGCAGCTCGGCGGTGGACACCGCGATGCTCACCGGCGAGCCGGTGCCGGTCGAAGTCAGTCCCGGCGATGCGGTGACCGGCGCGTGTGTGAACACCTCCGGGCGGCTGGTGGTGCGGGCCACCCGGGTGGGTGCCGGCACCCAGCTCGCCCAGATGGCCAGGCTGGTCACCGACGCCCAGAGCGGCAAGGCGCCGGTGCAGCGCCTGGCCGACAAGATCTCGGCGGTCTTCGTCCCGGTGGTGATCGGCGTCGCCATCGTGACCCTGCTGGCCTGGCTGGTGGCCGGGCAGCCCGTCGTCGCCGCGTTCACCGCCGCCGTCGCGGTGCTCATCATCGCCTGCCCCTGTGCGCTGGGCCTGGCCACCCCGACCGCGCTGCTGGTCGGCACCGGCCGGGGCGCCCAGCTCGGCATCCTGATCAAGGGGCCGGAGGTGCTGGAGTCCACCCGCACCATCGACACCGTTGTGCTGGACAAGACGGGCACTATCACAGCGGGGAAGATGAGCCTGGTGGACGTCACCGCCGCGGCGGGCGAGGACGTGGATCAGGTGCTGCGCCTGGCCGGGGCGGTCGAGCACGCCTCCGAGCACCCGATCGCCGCCGCGATCGCCGCCGGGGCCGCGCAGCGGCTCGGCGATGAGCTGCCCGCGGTGGAGAGCTTCACCAGCCACCAGGGACTGGGGGTCGCAGGGGTCGCTGGCGGGCACGCGGTGGTGGCCGGGCGGGCCAGCTGGCTGGAATCCGAATGGGCCCAGCAGGTCCCGGCGGAACTGGCCGCCCGGGCCGGGCAGGCCGAAGCAGCCGGCCAGACCCCGGTCTACACCAGCTGGGACGGCCAGGTGCGGGGAGTCCTGGTCGTCGCCGACACCATCAAGCCCACCTCAGCCGAAGCGATCACACGGCTGCGTGAGCTGGGATTGCGGCCGGTGCTGCTCACCGGCGACAACGCCCGCGCCGCCCGCGCGGTCGCTGAGGCGGTCGGCATCGACGATGTGATCGACGGGGTGCTGCCCGCCGGCAAGGTCGACGCCATCAAGCGGCTGCAGAGCGAGGACCGGGTGGTGGCCATGGCCGGGGACGGCGTCAACGACGCCGCCGCGCTCGCCCGAGCTGACCTGGGGCTGGCCATGGGCACCGGCACCGACGCCGCCATCGAGGCCGCCGACCTGACCCTGGTCCGCGGCGACCTGCTCGCGGTGGCGGACGCGCTGCGCCTGTCCCGGCGCACGCTGCGCACCATCAAGGGCAACCTGTTCTGGGCGTTCGCCTACAACGTGGCCGCCATCCCGCTGGCCGCGCTCGGCTTCCTCAACCCGCTCATCTCCGGCGCCGCGATGGCGTTCAGCTCGGTGTTCGTCGTCTCCAACAGCCTGCGGCTGCGCCGGTTCCAGCCCGGCACGAGCAGGCCGCGCTCAGCATGAGCGGGCCGCGCCTGCGGGCCGCCCCCGCATGATCAAGGTGGCGCGGGTGACGCACAACCAGTGCCGCCCTCGCCACCCCGGAGCGGCAGACTCCGTGGGGATTGTGCAGCGAGCCCGGGGTTGACGGGCCGGTGCGCCGTTAGGAGGACGCGACCCGGAGCTCCTGGTACATGCCGGAATGGTGGTTGGGCAGGTTGCAGATCAGCTCGTAGCGGCCGGGGGCCAAGGTCAGCGTGGTCCAGCTCACCGTGCCTGCCCGGATGCCGTCGCCCGCGCCAGCGCCGCAGCTGGTGGAAGCCTCGCCCGGGCTTCCCTTCTCATCGACCGTGCGGTCCAGGCCATGGACCCGCTGGCCGGCTTGTTCCCCCGGGCCTAGCCGGAGTTTCCTGGCTAGCTCGAAAAAATATGCGTTTCCGCTGGTAGGCGGCATCGTGATACCTATGACCTAAGCCCGGTCAGCCCGGCGACGGCATCTCTTGCCCCGCCGCTACTGTGGTCAAGCATCACGCGCCTCACCTGCGCAAACTTTGAGAGGTCCGATCGGATAGTTAGGTCATAGGAATCTGATCATGGAAAAGTGCCTCTGACCTGCAGCGTTAACCTTGAAGATCAACTTATCCCGGAAACTCGGGCTAGCGGCAAGATCACTAGCTCGTGAGTGCGCCATCCATGTTCTCCGCGACCAGGCTCACCTTCCCGGCAGGCACGGTGACCGGCAGCACCCGCAGCATCATGCGCGCCCTCAGCGGGGCACTGCCGCCTATCATCTGGGTCATCCCCATATCGCCAAGCGTCACCATGACCGTACTCCCAGGCAGATCCCGCGGCGCTGCGCAGGCAGCGTGGAGAAACGGTACCCGGGCCCGGGCCCAGGTCCGGGCCCAGGCCCGGAGCCGCATCCCGCCGGTGCGAGACCCGCGATGGCCACCACGAGCAGCAGTGCTCTTGCCCCTGTCACCTTCAACCGCATGCCGGCAGTACAAGCGCTCCGGCGCCGAACCGGCGGGCTCCCAAGGCTCGGTGAGCGGTGGCAGCTCCTGAGGCCGCGAGCCCGGGCCCCCGCTGGCCCGTGACCGAAGCGAGGTAGGTTATGGCAGTACCAGGTAGGAGGGCCGTGCAGGAGGGGCGATACAGCAGCAGGCCCCGCGGGGGGTGCAAGCCCAGGACGGAGACTCATGAGCGGAGTCGGCAGCCTGGTCTCGAGCGGGCCGCTGCTGCTGGCGGTGCCGGTGGCTGCGGCGGCGGGCGTGGTCAGCTTCCTGTCGCCGTGCTCTTTGCCGCTGGTGCCCGGTTACCTGGCGTATGTGGCCGGCATGGCCGGTGCCGGGGCGGGATCCCTGGCCGATCCTGGCGGCTTGCAACCGGGCGCCGCCGGCGTGCCGCGGGCGGCGGCAGGCGGGCAGGCGGCGGTCATGACCCGGGCCGCGACAGCGGCGCCTGCCGTGCCCGCGCGCGGCCGTGCGGTGAGCGGCACGGTGCTGTTCGTGCTCGGGTTCTCCGCGCTGTTCGCCACCTACGGGGCGGCGTTCGGCGGGCTCGGCGGGATGCTGATGGCCCACCAGGCGGGCCTTGTCCAGGTGCTCGGCGGGCTGACGATCCTGCTGGGCCTGCTGTTCGCGGGCGTGTTCGACCGGGTGCCGCTCGCGGGCCGGGTGCTGCGCCCGTCGGCCCGGCCGCGGGCCGGGCTGGCCGGCGCGCCGCTGCTGGGCGTGATGTTCGGGCTTGGCTGGACGCCCTGCATCGGGCCGGCGCTGGCTGTCGTGCTTACGCTCGCGGCGACGACTGGTTCGGCCGGCCGGGGGGCGGTCCTCGCGTTCGTCTACGGTCTGGGCATCGGCATCCCGTTCCTGTTTATCGCGGCGGCGTTCCAGCGCGGGATGAGGATATTCGGTTTCGCGCGCCGCCACGCCCGCCCCGTCACCCGCGCCGGCGGGATCATGCTGGTCGCGGTCGGCGCGGCGCAGGTCAGCGGAGCATGGTTCGCCGCGATGACGTGGCTGAAAGTGCACTGGATCAGCGGCTACACACCCCCGCTGTAGCAAGGCACCGGGGAAACGCGATAGCCCCGGGCCATCCCACCGGAAGGCGCACCGTCATGAACCTCAGGTTGAGCAGGAGGCACCCGCAGGCAGACGGCCAGCAGCCGGCGGCGGGACGCGGCGGGCAGGCGGCGCGCCCGGCCCGGCGGCCCGGATGGGTGGCGATGGCGGGCCTGCTCGTGCTGCTCGCCGCCGGAACGTCGGCCTATGTTCTCGCCCGGCAGCACAACCCGCCGGCCGGCGGGGAGCTGCGGCCCAGCGGCATCCCGGCGGGGATCTCGACCAGCCTGGCCAACCTCATGGTCCTGTCGCCGCTCCCCCGCGAGGCCGCGCCCGGCTTCACGCTCACCGACCAGGCCGGGCGCACCGTGGGGCTGTCGGGTTTCCGCGGGAAGGTGGTGGTGCTGGAGTTCATGGACGACCACTGCACCGACATCTGCCCGATCGTCTCCCAGGAGTTCATCGACGCCTACCACGACCTCGGGACGGCGGCGGGCAAGGTGGTCTTCGCCGCGGTCAACGTCAACCCGTCCTACCGGTCGGTGAGCGCCGTGGCGGCATTTTCAGCTGAGCACCAGCTCACCACGATCCCGGGCTGGCACTTCCTCACCGGGCCGCTGCCGGCGCTGCGGGCCACCTGGCGTGACTACAACATCGCCGTGCAGGTGCCGAACCCTCGCGCTGACATCGTTCACACCTCGGCCATCTACTTCATCGACCCCCAGGGAACAGAGCGCTACCTCGCCTCGCCCGAGGACGCAGGCCAGACGAAGCCCCGTTTCGCCTACGGCACGAAGAACGAGACGGGATACGTTCCCGCCGGCCAGATGACCGACTGGGGCCGCGGGATCGCCCAGGTCGCGCGCAGCCTCGCCGGGTAGCCGGCCCCCCGGCGGCACGCCTTTCCAGAGGTGGTGGCCGCGGCCGCTTGAAGGCTGCTGCACTTGATCGCCCCGTTCCGCGCTGAGCAGGTCAGCACTCCAGCCGCCTTTCCATGACCATCTGGGCCGGCCCGAACTGGCCGTGTGACGGCCCGGCTACCTCGGCGAAGGCGGCGTGTCTCGCCTGAAGTCCGGCGTACCGCCGCTGACTTCCGTCCGCTTCGCGCAGCCGCGATTCGGCTGGGCCGGGCTCCGGGCAGGCTCAGCTCGTGCGGGCTGCGGCCTCCAGGTCGGAGACGGAGCCACTCTCCGTGCTCCCAGGTGATCTTGCCTGAGGCGGAGGTGAGCGCAAACCACGGCTGGCCGGCGGCACCGTAACCGTCGGCCAGCCTGCCCGTGGATCCAGGGCCATCGGGGGGCCGCCGGAGGTAGGACCGGGCCGCGGCGGGGGATGGCTCGGTGACCGCCTCGTCTACCGCAACCAGCTGCGGGAGCCCTCCGCACCGGGCCGCTTCGGCGTAGCGGTTCAGCGCGTTGAGCCTGGCAGGCAGATCGGATGTCTCGGCAAGCCAGACCAGACCCGGCTGGCGCGGTGCCGGCTGCCGAGCGTTCGTGCCACCAAGATCCCGCCGGCTACCGCCAGCGCAACGCCCAGCAGGATCCACAGAAGTATCCAGGCGCCCGTCGCCCCCGGCGCACCCATCATTCCGCCCACGGCAACTCACCTCCCGCAGTCTGAGCAGACCGGCTTGTCGTGCCCGGCACGGTGTCGCCGCACACGAGGTGCCGACGAGTCGGCAGCGTCCCGCTGGTGCCGCGACAAGCAGGAGCCTTCAGGATCGTCTGCCCTCACCGCGCCGCACAGGGCAATACGTCCCTTGCCGCGATGACCACCGGCTCCGGGCCCGCCTGCCCGCGACCTGGACACCGCCGAACCGGCCGCGGCAGGCGCGCCCGTCAGCAGCTTCCGCGCAGAGCCGACAGCAGGCCGCAGCGTGGTCAATGAAGGCTGCGCAGGCCAAACCGGGCCAGCCGCCTGCGAGCCGGCCCTGCTGCCGGTCCACGGTCAACGGCGACGCGCATTGCCGCCCGCCATCCGGGCGGAGGTGACCGACTGGATGCTCATCGCCGGACCACGGCACCTGTCCGCGGTTCTCAGTGAGTACGTCGCCCATTACAGCCAGCACCGGCCGCGCCGGCCTCTGAACTTTGCGGCCGCCGGGTGCTGCCAGGAGCGCTCCGGCCGCCGTCACCGATCTTGCGACGGCGCAAATACGGCGCCGCAGGGTCCTTGGCGGGCTGATCAGCGAGTACGAGCGGCCGGATGAAGATCACCGGCTAATCCACGACGCCGCAGGTCAGGGGCCGTCACACAGTTTTGGAACCCTACCCGGGTCGCGCTCACCTGACGGTGAAGCTGCCGGCCATGCCCTCTTGGGCACGCCCCGGGACAGGGCACAGGTACTGGTAGGCGCCGGGCGTGGCCGCGGTGAAGGTGAAAGTGCCGGCGTGCATCCCGGCGGCGGTGGGCTGGCCGAGGAACCACAGCGCCGACCCGGTGAAGGCCGGGCCTGCGGTCATCATCGGTATCGGTGACCGGGCCGCCCCGGCGGCGGTGATGACCAGCCCGTGCGCCATGTCAGCGTCGGCGTTGATCAGCTCGATGCTGACGTGCGCCCCGGCCGGCACGATGATCGCGGGATCGGTCATCCCGGCGATGCGGAACGACTCGGCGGGCATCGACGGGCTGGCCAGCACCACGAGCCGGACGTTGCGGGTGGTGAAGGTGATGGTGCGAGCGGCCCGGTCGATGCTGGCGCCGGCCGGGGCCTGGCTGCCGAGCCGGTCAGCCAGCGCGGGGCTGACCCGCGGCCCGGGGGCACCGGCGAACAGCGTGCCCATGACCGTGCCCGGGTCGTTACTGCCGCCCATCATGAACCCCGGCAGGGAACCGCCGTGCTCCCAGCCGGGCGCGCCGGTGCCGCCGGCCATCCACCGGTAGCCGCTGCCGCTCGTCATCCAGCCGTAGGATGAGCCGCCCATCATTCCCGGCCCGAGGTAGCTGCCGAAGGAGCCGCTCATCATGGACCGGTACCACGAGTAGCCCGGCCCCGCGGAAACCCCGGGGGCCGCTGTTGAGGGCGGCTGAGGATACGGCCCCGGCCGGCCGGCCGGGGGAGCCGCTGGCCGCGATGGCCACCCCGGCCCCCAGCCCAGCCGCCGCGATCACTGCGACGCCCGCCAGGACGCTGATTCGCGTGCGTGTCATCATAGTCTCCGTTTCTCCCGCTCCGGGACTGCGCGAGCCCCTCAGGCGGCGTGTGGCTCCCTGGCGGCCGTATCTTCGGCGGTGGCTACCGCGGCTAGCTACGATGCCGGGCGGTGCAGCTGCACTCGCTCGCCTCCAACTCTGCGCGGCGCCATACCCACGGGGCAGTGCCGCCGGGCCCGTCATGACGGGACCTAGGTCACTACCCCCATGGGGTATGAGGAGGCAGCCTGACGGTAGCGGCTCGGGAGTGTCGGGCCTTGGGGAGATGGTCATGATGATGTTCTGGTACGGCGGCGGCTGGGCCTGGTGGCAGGCCGGCCTGATGTGGATCGCCATGATCGCGTTCTGGGGCCTGCTCATCTGGGCTGTCTGGGCCCTCGTCACCAGCGTCACCCGGCGGGCCGGCCAGGCGGAGCGCGGCGGGCAGGAGCCCGGTGTCGCGCGCCGCATCCTGGACGAGCGGCTGGCCCGCGGCGAGATCGACACCAGCGAGTACCAGAGGCTGCGCGAGGTGCTCGATGGCGGCGCGGGCCGCAGCCCGGCCGGAACCGGGAGCCGGCGATGACCGCCGTGCAGGCCGCGGTGACGGCGGCGGAATGCGGCCCGCCGCCGGGCCGCCCGGGTTCCCGGCCGCGCCCGGCCCGCGGCTATGCGTCAGGCAAGGAGGACTACCTGGCCCGGCTGCGCAAGATCGAGGGCCAGGTCCGCGGCCTGCAGAAGATGATCGAGGCCGACACCTGGTGCCCGGACGTGGTGACCCAGGTCGCCTCGGCCACCCGGGCGCTGCAGGAGGTGGCCGCCGGGCTGCTGAACGACCACATCAGCCACTGCGTGATCTCCGCCGCCCGCAGCTCTCCCACCGCCGGCGACGCCCGGCTCGGCGAGTTCGCCGCCACCATCCGCCAGGTCATCCGCCTGTGACAAGACCGGAACGGGGCAGGACGCATCGGCCCGCAAACGCCTGCCCGGACGGATCCGCCCGCGGATCCCCGCGCGGCTGATACTTCGCCGCGGCGGCACCGGCCAGGTGTGCTTGGCTGCTGGCTGGGTCAGGGAAGCCGGTGACGGTTGCCAGCGCGCCGGGCCACGCTGGCCCGCGAGTGCGCGGCCGGGCCATCTCATCGCACGTACGGCGACCGTGCTGATGTCGGCTGGTGGTCACCAGCTTCGGCGCGGCCCGCGGCACCGGCTCGCGGTCGCCGGGTCGAGCCGGTGCTCGTCCAGTCCCTGCCGGACTGCCGGGCCTTCGCCTGGCAGTGGGCCGCCACGCGTGGCAGCCGGTGCCTGCCCGCGCTGTGCCTGGTCAGCGAACCGGGTTGAGGACGGCGAGGATCGCCGCGATCGTCCCGGCCAGGACAGCTATGGCGAGGATGGCGGTGTAGGCATCGGTGTGGATGCGTTTCATGCCTGCCTCCGGGGGCCGGCGGTGGCCCGGCGGCGGGCCTGCTTGCGGCGCGGCCACCGGTCCTGGATGCGGCCCATCTGCTTGGCCAGCACCCACAGCGCGGCGAACGCCACCGGCAGCCACAGCGGGTCGGCGCCTCCCTCCCCGAAATAGCCGGCCAGCCCGCGGCCGAAGGCGTAGATGCCGAGCCCGGAGGCGGCGAAGAAAAGCAGGAGTTCGGCGATACCGCGTCGGCGTGTCATGTCGGCCTGTCACCTCGCAGGACTGGGTGCAGCCGGGCGTCGGGGTCGGGCGGGATCTGCTCGCCGGGAACCGGGTGACGGGCGACCAGCCGGTTCAGGCGCAGCAGCCGGGGCAGGCTGCGCAGCCCGGGCAGCAGCGGGATCAGGAAGACGAACGCCAGCGCGGCGGCGAGGTTCCACAGCAGGAACCCGGTACCTGTTGATCCCTGCGGGAACTCGACGTGGAACACCGCCGGGAGAATCAGGTCCACGGGCCGACCGGGAAGCCGCGCTCCTTGACCATGCCCCACTGGTCGTCGGTCAGGCCCTTGGCCAGGGCGGTGTTGAGCAGGGTGGGGTGATCGTAAAGCCAGACGGTCACCAGGTGCAGCGAATGCCCGGGGTTAAGCCCGACCAGGTACTGCTCGAGGGTGCCCGTCCTGGGCCAGCCGCAGGTCCGCGCGGGCCATCACAGGGACCGGCCCGAAGTCGCCGTGCAGGCTCCCCAGCTTGGCGTAGTTGGGGCTGGAGGTGGTCGCCATCATCCCGCGGCCGGAGGAATGCGGGCTGATCGTGGCCAGCGCCGCGACATAGGTAGCGGCCCAGTGCCGCTGCCGGCTGGCGGGCGCGGCCCGGTACCGCGCCAGCACCGCGGTCACCTGGCTGCCCAGCAGCGGGGCGAACGACCGCAGCGGCCCGGTCACGAACGTCTGTTTCTCCCGCTCCCGGGACTGTGCCGGCTGGTCAGGCGGCGTGGGGCTGCGTGGCGGGGGTGTCTGCGGGCGCGGCCTGGATCGCCTGGGGCGGGGCCGGGCGGCGCAGTTCGGCGAGCCGCCACCACCACGGGTACTTCTTTTCCAGGTAGTAGTCGGCGCTGTAACGGGCCGGGCCGGCGTAGTAGGACAGGGCGAGCAGCCCGGCGAACACCACCGCGTAGATGACCGCGGTGCCGATGTCGGAGGACCCGGAGGTGTAAGGGCCGCCGAACCCCTCAGCGGTCGCCCAGATCAGCACGCTGAACGCGGCGGCGGCGGTGTAGGTGATTTTGCGGGCGAACCCGGCGATCAGCGCGACGGCGATCAGCGTCTCCGCCACGGCGACCAGGTAGGCGAAGAACATCGCCTGCGGATGCTGCAGCCTGATCCAGAAGTCGAACCACCACCGCAGCCAGCCGGGCTGGCCGTCCGCCTGGCCCATGATGGTGCTCATGTAGCTGGCCCGGAACCCGGGCAGCCACTTCAGCACCGCGTCGATCAGCCAGATGATCCCGAACGTGATCCGCAGCGCGTCTTTCGGCCAGGGGGTGCATCCCCGGGTGGCCGCCTGTGCCGGTGCCATCGCGGCCCCTCCTTCTTACTTTCCGGGGCTCTGTTTCCGGTCCCGCTGGTATCACGGTGGGCCCCCGGTACCCCTGGGGGGCAGGGCCATCCGGCCTGCGGCCGGGGGACGAAGGTCACTACCCCTGGGGGGTATAGGGAGGCATGCTGTGATCAGGGGCCCGGGGAAGCACCGGGCCAGGAGGAGATGATCGTGATGATGTTCTGGTACGACGGCGGCTGGGCGTGGTGGCAGGCCGGCCTGATGTGGATCGCCATGATCGCGTTCTGGGGCCTGCTCATCTGGGGCATCTACGCCCTGGTCACCGGCGCCACCCGGCGGGGGGATAATGCGGATCACGGCGGGCGCCAGCCCGGCGATGCGCGGCGCATCCTGGATGAGCGGCTGGCCCGCGGCGAGATCGACACCGAGGAGTACCGGCGGCTGCGCGAGGTGCTCGACGGCGGCGCGGGCCGCAGCCCGGCCGGTACCGGCGGCGGTACCGGGAGCGGGCGATGACCGCCGTGCCCGCCGGGCGGCCGGCGGCCGGGAGCAGCCCGCCGCCGGGCAACCCGGGTTTCCGGCCGCGGCCGGTCCGCGGGTATGCCTCCGGCAAGGAGGACTACCTGCGGCGGCTGCGCAAGATCGAGGGCCAGGTCCGCGGCCTGCAGAAGATGATCGAGGCCGACACCTGGTGCCCCGACGTGGTCACCCAGGTCGCCTCGGTCACCCGCGCGCTGCAGGAGGTCGCCGTCGGGCTGCTGAACGACCACCTGGCCACCTGCGTGACCGCCGCCGCCCGCAGCTCGCAAGCCGACGGCGACGCCCGGCTCGCCGAGGTCGCCGCCACCATCCGCCAGGTCGTCCGGCTATGAGAACCGCCCACCCGGCCCGGCTGCATGCGGGCGCTGGCCTGCGTCGCGGACAGGAGCAAAGACATGAACCTGCAAACGCATGCCCAGCCGGAGCCGCTGGCAGATCCCCGGGCAGCTGACGGGCCGCTGCGGCGGCACTTGCGCCAGCCGCGCGTCAACATCACCCCGGCGGAACGGGCCGGCCGGATCGGGCTCGGGGTGGCCGCGGTGATCGCCGCCGCGGTGCTGCTGGTCTCGGCGGCCTCGGTGCTCGCCGTCGTCCTGGAGGTGCTGCTGGCCGCCGCTGGCCTGGACCTGGCCGTCACGGGCACGCTCGGGCACTGCCCCCTCTACCAGCGCCTCGGCCACATCCCGAAGTCCCTGCGGAGGCCGTCATGACCCGGCAGCAGGCACCGGGACCCGTCCGCCGCGCCCCCGGCGGCCACAGCGGGCACGGCTGGATGATGATCGCCTGCTGCATCCCCATGCTCATCATCGCGGTCGCGCTGGTCGCCGCGCACGTGGCGAGCATCGGCTTCCTGGCCGTGACCATCGCCTGCACCGCGATAATGGCGCTGATGATGCGCGGCATGGGCCACGGCGGCAGCAGCTAGGCACACGAACCTAAAGGACAGCGGCCCGGGGACGGCCCCGGGCCGGGAGGTGACCGCGCTGATGTCCAGGCACTCGGGTGGCTGGCGCTCGTGGCAGGCGGCCCTGATGGGAGGCCGGCGATGACGACGATCACGGGCGGCCAGCTCACGGGCGAGTCCGCCCCGCCCCCGGCGCGCCCGGCCCGGACCGTGCCGGTAAGCGAGCAGCGCCGACGGCGCCGCGCCCGGGAGCTGGCCGTGTACCGCCGGGGGCACGGCGTCCCGGTCGTCTATCTGCACGGCCTCGGCGGCTCCCACCGGTACTTCGAGGCACTGTGGGCCGAGCTGCCTCCCCACCAGATCATCGCCCCGGATCTGCTCGGCTTCGGCCGCTCCCCCAAGCCCCGCGGCTGCGCGTACCGGGTCGAGGACCACCTGGAGCTGCTTGAGCCGCTGGTCCCAGCTGGGGCGCTGGTCGTCGGGCACTCCGCGGGCGCCATCCTCGCCGTCGCGCTGGCCGCCCGCTCGCAGGTGCCGCTGTGCGGGCTTGTCTTGCTCGGCCTGCCCGCCTACGCCGGCCCCGAGGCGGCGCTGGCCTCGCTCGCCGGGATCGGCCCGCTGGCCCGGGCCACCGCTGAGGGTCGGCTGCGCGCCCACGCTGCGTGCACCATGGTGTGCATGACCCGCCCCTGGCCCGGCGCCTGGCCCCGCACCTGGTCAAGGATCTGCCCGCTGCGGTCGCCGCCGACTCGGTCGCCCACACGTGGAGGTCGTACTCCCGCACACTGCGCACCGTCGTCGTCGGGCATCGCGTCGCCGGCGATCTCGGCGCGGTGCCGGCTCCGCTGCTGATGGTGCACGGCGCAGGCGACCGCACCGCCCCGCTGCCCGCCGTGCAGGCGCTCATCGCCTCCGGGTGCCCGGCGCGGCTGGTGGTGCTCCCCGGCGACCATCACCTCGCCGTCCGCCACCCCGGCCTCGTGGCCGGGCACTTGGCGCCCCTGCTGACGGTCCCCGCCGCAGTGCGCGCCCAGGCCGCCTCCCGCGCCGGCTGCCCGGCCGTGATCGTCCGGGCACCCGCAGGCCATGAACCGCCAGCCCCCGAGCACCCCGAGGAGCACCGATGAGCAGGCAGACGACCCGCCGCCACCCGGCGACCGCCCGAAGCCGCCCCCGCCACCGCCGGCGTGGCGGCACTGGCTGTGGGTGATCGCCATCGGGGTGACCCTGGTCTTGTAGGTGGCGCTGTCGGCCCTGCACGCAAAGAGCGTGCTGACCCACAACTTCACCTACTCCCAGGTCCTCTCCGATGCGGGCCGCCATCAGATCAAGACGGTCACTGTCGGCTCGGCGGGGGACGCCAGCGGCAGCCAGGCGTGTCCTGCCGCCTGTGTAAGTGACATGGCCTGACGATGATCCGCAGGCAATGCGGGCCCACGGAGGGACACGTGACGCAAAGTGTGCCCCGCAATCGCGCTGGCGGCTCGCCGTCCCCGCGAGCCGCTAGTCGACGAGGAACTGACGGCTCAGCTGCCGGTGGCGGCGGTGTACTCGCCGCGCCCGCTGAAGGTGATCATGATGGTGCTGCCCTCCTGCCGGGCGCGATCGGGAGCCCGGCCGCGCCCGCTCTGGTGAGATCGGCCTCCGCGGCCTCAGCCGGACCCGGCGGAGCGGTTCAGCCGTGCGTGCGGAGACGCGTTCTGGGTCTGCTGGCGTCCGGTCTGTCCGCCATGAGCGGGCGCCGCCGGCGGGGGGCGTGCAGCCTGGGGTGGGTCCAGGCGTGGTTGCCGAGCAGGCGCAGCGCGGCGGGGACGAGCAGCCGGCGGGTGAGGGCGGCGTCGATGAGGACGACGGCGGCGAGGGCGAAGCCGAGTTCCTTGATCTCGAATACCCGGGCGAGGAGGAAGCTGGCGAACACGATGACCATGATGGTGGCGGCCGACAGGATGACCGGGCCGCTGCGCTGCAGCCCGGCGGTGATCGCGCGGGCGGGGTCGTGGCTGTGTTCCCATTCCTCCTTGACCCGGCTGATCAGGAATACCTGGTAGTCGGTGGACAGGCCGACCAGGACCGCGAGCAGGAACAGCGGCAGCCAGTCCTGGATGTAGCCGGGTGACTGGAAGCCGAGGATGGCCTGGCCGGCGCCTTTTTGGAAGACGAGGACGAGCAGCCCGTAGGCGGCGCCGACGGATAGCAGCGTCCCGGCCAGGCCGATAAGAGCGACGATCGGGCTGCGGAACGCGGCGGCGAGCAGCACGAATGCGAGGGCGATGATGATGGCGAGTACCAGCGGGGTCTTGGCGCTGATTTCGTGGCCGAAGTCGGCGATGGCGGCGCTGGCGCCGCCGACGAGGGCGTGCATGCCGGTGCCGCGCAGCGCCCCGGGAAGTTCGCGGCGCAGGCCGGTGACCAGCTGGGCGGCCTGGGCGGAGTCGAAGGCGGTGCGCGGCACGACGGTCATCAGGGTCACCGTGGCGCCGTGGGCGGCGTTGATGACCGGGGCGAGCTGGGCGGCGAGCGCGGGGTCGGTGCGGGCGGCGGCGAGCGCGCGGACGGCGGCGGCCGGGCTGTCGGCCAGGGCGGGCAGGTCCGTGACGGATGCGACCCGCGGGTCGCGGCGCAGCCGGGCGTCGAGGACGGCGAGCGTCCGCAGATCGCGGCCAGTCAGCGGCTGCCCGGCGGTGGTGAAGACGACCTGGACGGGGGAGATGGCGCCGGGGCCGAAGGCGGCGGCGATGGCAGTGTCGGCGCGCCCGGCGGGAGTGTTGCTGAGCGTGTTCAGCCCGTAGTCCAGGCCGGTGTGCAGCTGGAGAGTGAACACTGACAGCGCGGCCAGCGGGAGGCCGGCCGACGCCAGCACGACGAGCGGCCGGCGCAGCAGCAGCGCGGAGAGCCGGCTGGCGGCCCGCGGCTGCGCGGGCCGGCGCAGCAGGCGGGGCAGCGGCGGCGCGAGCCGGCTGACCCGGGGCCCGAGGCCGGCGAGGGTGGCGGGCAGCAGGCTCAGCGCGGCGGCGGCCAGCACCGCGACGGCCAGCATCGGGCCGGCCACGACCTGGCGCATCATCGGGTCGTTGACCAGCAGCACCGGGGCGAGCGCGAGGATCACGGTCGAGCCGGAGACCAGCACGGTGCGGCCGGCGGTCGCCGTCGCGGCCGCGGCCGCCTCCGCCGGGTCGTTGCCGCCGGCCAGTTCCTCGCGGAAGCGGGTAACGACAAACAGGGCGTAGTCGATGCCGATGCCCAGGGCGAGCACCACGGTCGCGCTCTCCAGGACCATGTTGAAGCCGCCGCCGGTCAGCAAGCTGATAGCGCCGAAGGTGCCGAGGGTGATCCCGAGGCTGGCCAGTGCGAGCAGCAGCGGCAGGCCGGCCGCGACCAGACTGGCGAACACGACCAGGAGCACGAGCAGGGCGACCGGCAGCCCGACCGCATCCGACTTGACGAGATCGGCCTCCAGCATGTTAAACAGGCCGTGCGCGACCCGTGGCTCGCCGGTCACCCCGACTCGCACCGCCGGGGTGGCCGCCGCCGCGGCGGCAGCGGCCAGGCGCGGGGCGAGTTTCTCGGCGCTGCCCTCATCGCTGCCCAGCGCCACCACCGCCAGCGCGGTGCGCCCGCCGGGCGCGACAAGCGCCCGCGCCGCCGCGCCGGAAGGGAGCTCCACGCCGCGGACGCCCCGGATGGCGGAGACCTTGCGCGCCGCCGCGGTGACCACCCGCTGGAAGCGGGGGTCGGCGGCGGTGAGCGTGCGGGAGGAGAACACCAGGACCGCCTGGTTGCCGCCGGCGGCCGGCAGGTCGCGGGCGAGCAGGGCCGCGGCGCGGCTGGACTGGCTGCCGGGCACCCACAGGCCGGTCATCGACAGCGAGGAGGCCAGCCGGGGCACAAACACCAGACCGGCCGCGATCAGCACCGCCCAGACCGCGAGCACCACCCGCCTGCGCCGCGCGACCAGTAGCCCCCACGCATGCAGCCGGCCGGGCACTGCGGGCGTCATCGTGATCGTCCTCCTTCTGGGGCGCGCGGGGTGAGCCACGCGTCGTCCCAGTGCGTGAGCAGGCCGCCGCCTTCGACGGTCATCAGCTGATCTGCCAGCCAGCCGGCGTCGGCACCGGGGTCGATGACCAGGGCGTAGTACATGGCCCGGTCCACCAGGCCCTGAACCAGCCAGCCGGCCAGCCGGGCATCGACCCGGCGGGTCAGGCCGCGCCGGGAAGCGACCGTGATGTAGGCGGCGACGCCGTCCGCAATGGCCTCGTAGTAGCCGCGGACCCGGTCCCTGATCTCCGGGCCGAGGGCGGGGGCGTCGCGCAGCACCGCCGTCGCGGCGGCGGGCTGCTGGCGGCAGCGGACGATCAGGGTCCGCCACATCGCCCGCACCTGGGCCGCCACATCGGCCGCCGTGGCGGCCTCATGCGGGTCAGCGGCGCCGAGGGTCTCGGCCAGGGTCTTCGTGAAGAACCGGTCCACCAGCTCGAGGAAGACCGCCTCCTTGCTCCGGAAGTACAGATAGAAGGTGCCCTGGGCGACGCCGGCGCGGCCGACGATGTCGGAGACCTTGCTTGCGTGGTAGCCGGAGACGGCGAACACCTCCGCCGCCGCCGACACGAGCCGTTCCCGCACATCGCCTCCTGCCGTGCCCGCTGCGGCGGGCCGCCGGTTCCTACGGTGAGGCTGAGTGACTGACATGTCAGTCAGCCTTGCCTCAGCCTCTGTGCGGGCACAGAGGCGAAGGACCTGCCGCGCCGGGACCTAAGCCCATACCCGGCGTGGGTATCCAGCCTGCTGACCGGCAGGGCGTCCTTCGGCCCGGCCGGGATGCCGCGTGCCGCGGACGTTCCGCTGCCTGTCGTCAGGTTCTCCCGGGCCTGGCGAGAATGCCGTCTGGCCGCCCGGTTTCCAGCGCACAGCTGATACCCCTAGGGGGTAAGGACATCCAGCCCTCCGCGCCGGGACCTTGGGCCCTACCCCCAAGGGGTATCAGCCCGGAGGCTGTGAACAGCGGCCCGGGCAGCGTCCCGGGACCGGCGGAGGTGAGACAGGCGATGTCCTGGTACGGGGGCGGGGTGGCATGGGCGGCGGCGAGGCGCACGGCAGTCACCAAGAACAAGAGCAACAGGAGGTGCGGCGATGAGCCCGTCTGACATCATCGTGATCGTTGCGGTCGTGCTGGCGGCGGCGGCCCTGGGCTGGTGGTTCTTCGGGCCCAAGCCGGCCGCCGAGGCGGCCGAGGCCGGCGGCGTCCAGGAGATCCGGATCAGGGTGCGCGGCGGGTACACGCCCAGCCGCATCCACGCCCGGCCCGGGGTGCCGGTGCGGCTGACCTTCGACCGGCAGGAGTCCGGGGATTGCACCTCCCGGGTGGTGTTCCCCGACCTGGGGGTCTCCGCCGACCTGCCGGCCTTCGCCGAGACCGCCGTGGACCTGCCCGCGCAGGCTCGGGGTGAGTACGGGTTCGCCTGCGGCATGAACATGATCCACGGCCTGCTTTCCGTCGACGGCAAACCCGGCCAGGCAGGCACCGCACCGGCGGGCGGCGATACTGCCGCCGCTGCGGTCACCGCCGCCCCCGGCCGCCCCGCCGGGCCGCAGGCAGCCACGGTCATCGTGGACGGCGGCTACCACCCGGACCGGGCCCCGGTGATCGTGCCCCCGGTGGTGCCCGACTGCTGCGCGGTGCCCAGGCCCGCGGGCGGTGAGGACGCCGAGGCGGCCGAGCGGCGGGCGGAGATCACCGACCTGGCCCGCCGGGTCGCGGTCGGGACGGTGCTGACCATCCCGGTGCTGTTCGGGGTGATGGCGAACGACTTCTTCCACCCCGGCTGGCTGCCGGGCATCCTGGTCAACCCCTGGTTCGGGCTGGTCACCATTGCGCCGGTGTTCGCCTACACCGGCTGGCCGATCCACCGGACCGGCTGGCTGGGCCTGGCGCACCGCAGCCCGGACATGAACTCGCTGGTCACCCTCGGCGCCACCGCGGCGTTCCTGTACAGCCTGGTGGTCACCCTGGCGCCGTCGCTGGCCCCGGCGGCGCTGCGCGGGGTCTATTACGAGGAGGTCGGGTTCATCCTGACCCTGATCCTGGTGGGGCGGCTGCTGGAGGTCCGCGCCAAGGCCGGCACCGGGGAGGCGATCCGCTCGCTGCTGGGCCTGCGGGCCCGCACCGCGACGGTGATCCGCAACGGCGCCGAGACCGAGCTGCCGATCGACGACGTGGTCCCAGGCGATGTGGTGCTGGTGCGGCCCGGGGAGAAGATCCCCGTCGACGGTGAGGTGGCCGGGGGTCATTCGGTGGTGGATGAGTCGATGCTGACCGGCGAGCCGGTCCCGGTGGAAAAAAGCCCGGGCGATGAGGTGACCGGCGCGACCGTGAACGGCACCGGGTCGCTGCGGATCCGCGCCACCAAGGTCGGCGCCGAGTCCGCGCTGGCCCAGATCGTGGACATGGTCCGCCGCGCCCAGGCGTCCAAGGCGCCGATCCAGCGGCTGGCTGACCTGGTCGCCTCGGTGTTCGTGCCCGCGGTGATCTTCGCCGCGCTCGGCGCGTTCGCTTTGTGGTATGTGGCCGGCCCGGCGCCGGCGTTCACCTACGCGCTCATCGTGGCGGTGACGGTGCTGGTCATCGCCTGCCCGTGCGCGCTGGGCCTGGCCACCCCGCTGGCCGTGATGGTGGGCACCGGCAAGGGCGCCACCAGCGGCATCCTGTTCCGCAACGCCGGGGCGATCGAGACCTGCCGGAAGCTGGACACGATCGTGCTGGACAAGACCGGCACGATCACCGCCGGGAAGCCCGCGCTCACCGACGTGATCGCGCTGGACGGGTTCACCGACGGCACCGTGCTGGCTCTGGCCGCCGCCGCCGAGGCCGACTCCGAGCACCCGCTGGCCGCCGCGATCACCGCCGGGGCGGCCGGCCGGGGCGTGGACGTGCCGCGGGCGGACGCGTTCGAGTCGGTCACCGGGCAGGGGGTCCGGGCTACCGCCGGCGGGCATGAGGTCCTGGTCGGTAACGCCAGGCTGCTGGAGAACGCCGGCATCGAGCCGGCCGGCCTGCCGGAGCGGGCGGCCGCGCTGGCCGCCGATGGCAAGACCGCGATGCTGGTCGCCGTTGACGGCCGCCCGGCCGGGCTGGTCGCCGCCGCCGACCCGGTCAAGGACGACTCGGCCGCCGCGGTCGGCGCGCTGAAGGCACTCGGCCTGGACGTGGTGATGATCACCGGGGACGCGCGGCGCACCGCCGAGGCGGTCGCCGCCCGGGTCGGCATCACGAAGGTGCTCGCCGAGGTCCGCCCGGAGGACAAGGCGGCCGAGGTCGCCCGGCTGCAGGCCCAGGGCGCTGTGGTGGGCATGACCGGCGACGGGATCAACGACGCCCCCGCCCTGGCCCGCGCCGATGTGGGGCTGGCCATCGGCACCGGCACCGACGTGGCCATCGAGGCCGCCGACGTGACGCTGATGTCCGGGTCGCTGGCCGGGGTGGCGACCGCGGTTCGGCTGTCGCGGGCCACCATGCGCAACATCCGCCAGAACCTCATCCTGGCGTTCGGGTACAACACTGCCGGCATCCCCATCGCCGCCGGGCTGCTCTACCCGTTCTTCGGGATCCTGCTGTCCCCGATGATCGCCGCCGCGGCGATGGCGGCCTCCTCACTGTCGGTGGTCACCAACGCCAGCCGCCTGCGCCGCGCCCGCATCACCGGCCAGGCCCCGGCAAGGCCCGCAGTCCCGCCCGCGCCGGCCCGGGCATCCAGCCGGGCTGCGGCCTGACCCGCCTGCGAAGAGAGGCTGCGCCGATGAGCGGCACCGGAACCCGGGATTCGGTGGCGGGGGAGAGTTTCGCCGGGCTGGCTGCGGTGGGCCAGCCCGCCCGGGCGGTCCGGCTGCTGCCTGGCACCGGGGGTGACAGGCCGTGACCGGTGTGGCTCCTGGCAGGCCGGCGGGTGGCGAGGGGACGGCGCTGCGCCTCGATGAGCTGGACGCCGTGGTGTCCGGCCTTGGCGTGCTCACCGGCACCGCCCGCCCGGGCCAGGACCCCGGAGGGCCGCATCCGCTGGCTGGCGCGGTCACGCTGCTGCAGAACCTGCGGGCTGCGGGCATCGCCGTCGCGGTGGTCTCGGCGCGCCGGGACTGCGCGCAGGCACTCGCCGCCGCGGGCCTCGCCGGCCTGGTGGATGCCCGGGTCGACGGGCAGGCCGCGGCGGCGATGGGGCTGGCGGGCCCGCCGGACCCGGCCTGCTTCCTGGAGGCGGCGGCGCGGCTGGGAGCAGACCCTGGCCGCGCCGCGGTCGCCGCGGATTGCGTGGCCGGGGTCGCAGCGGGGCGGCGGGGCGGCTTCGGGCTGGTCGCCGGCGTGGCCGCGCCCGGCGATGCTGCGGGCCTGGCTGGGGCGGGTGCCGACCTGGTCGTGGGCGGGCTCGGCGACCTCGCGGCCACGGGCCGGGGCCCGTTGGCCGACGGGTGGCATCTCACCTACCGCCCGGCAGGCCGGGCTGCGGGTGCGGGCGAGGGGATGCGGGAGACGCTGTGCACGCTCGGCAACGGCTACTTCGCCACCCGGGGAGCACGGGCCGAGGCGGCCGATGACGGCACCCACTACCCGGGCACCTACCTCGCGGGCGTGTACGACCGGCTGCGCAGCCAGGCTGCTGGCGGGAGCGTCGAGCATGAGAGCATCGTGAACGCGCCGAACTGGCTCCCGCTGTCGTTCTCGGCCGCCGGCGGCCCCTGGCTGGGGCAGCCCGGAGCCGCGGTCAGCGCCGAGGAACTGCGCCTGGACCTGCGGTCCGGGGTTCTGCTGCGCCGGTTCCGGGTGACCGGCCCGGGCGGGCGGCGGACCCTGGTCATCGAGCGGCGCCTGGTGTCGATGGCCGACCCGCACCTGGCGGCGATCCGCCTCGATCTGGTGGCCGAGAACTGGGCCGGGACGCTGCGGATCCGCTCCGGGATCGACGGGACCTGCTGCACCGACCAGACCGCGGAGGAGCGGCTGCTGTCGCACTGCCACCTGAAGCTCGCCGGCTCGGGGGAGGACCCGCCCGGGGGTGTGTGGCTGGCGGCGCGCACCGCCGCGTCGGGGATCCTGATCGCCGAGGCCGCCCGCGCTGCGGCCGGCGGGGCGTCAGGGCCGGGAGAATTCCGTGCCGGTGCCCGCCACGCCGGCCACGAGTGGGCGGTTGAGGTTGCTGAGGGGGCGCGGTGCCGGGTGGAGAAGGTGGCCGCTGTCTACACGTCGAAAGACCCGGCGATCTGCGAGCCGGTGACCGCGGCCCGGCAGGCCGCGGCGGAAGCGCCAGGATTCGGTGAGCTGCTGGCCGCGCACCAGGCCGCGTGGGCGCGGCTGTGGTGGCGTGCCCTGACGGAGGCAGACGCGGCGGGGCAGCCGCCGGGGGTGGTGAACCTGCACCTGTTCCACCTGCTGCAGGTCGCCTCCCCCCACATCGCCGGGATTGACGCCGGGCTGGGCGCCCGCGGGCTGCACGGGGAGGGTTACCTGGGCCACGTGTTCTGGGACGAGCTGTTCGTCTTCCGGTTCCTGAACCTGCGCTTCCCGGAGATCAGCCGGGCGCTGCTGGCCTACCGGTACCGCCGCCTGCCCGCCGCCCGGCGGCTGGCCCGCCAGGCCGGCGGGGAAGGCGCCCGGTTCCCGTGGCAGTCCGGCAGCGACGGGCGGGATGAGACCCCGGTGATGCTGTTCAACCCCCGCTCGGGGCGGTGGATGCCCGACCGGTCTGCTGCCCAGCGCCACGTCGGCCTGGCGGTCGCCTACAACTGCTGGAGATACTTCGAGGCCACCGGTGATGAGGAGTTCCTCCGCGGCGGCGGCGCCGAGGTGCTCTTCGGTGTGGCCCGCCATTTCGCGCAGCTGGCGCGGTTCGACGAGGCGCTGGGGCGGTGGCGGATCCGGGGGGTGATGGGCCCCGACGAGTTCCACGACGGCTACCCCTGGGCCAGCGAGCCCGGGGTGGACGACAACGCCTGCACCAACGTGCTCGCCTCCTGGGTCCTCGCCCGCGCCGTGGAGCTGGCCGGGATACTGGACCGCGACCAGCGGGAGGATGTCCTCGGCCGCCTCGGCATCGGCCGGGCCGACCTCGAGCGCTTCGGGCAGGCCTCCCGCGGGCTGCATGTCCCGTTCCACGGCGCGGTGATCAGCCAGTTCGCCGGCTACGAGCGGCTGGAGCCGATCGACCTCGGCGCGTACCGGGCCCGGTACGGCAACATTGGCCGCCTCGACCCGCTCCTGGAAGCCGAGGGCGACACGGTGCGCCGCTACCAGGTGGCCAAGCAGGCCGAACTCTCATGCTCTTCTACCTGTTCACCCCCGCCGAGCTCCGGGAGATCTTCACCGGCCTCGGCTACCAGCTCAGCGATGCATGCATCCGGCGCACCATCGCCTACTACAGCGCCCGCGCCACCCACGGCTCGACCCTGTCGCAGGTGGTGCTCGCCTGGGTGACCGCCCGCGGCAACCGGCGTACCTCCTGGCGGCATTTCAGCGACGCGCTCGCCGCCGACATGGCCGACACCCAGGGCGGCACCACCAGCGAGGGCATCCACCTCGGCGCCATGGCCGGCACTATCGACCTGCTGCAGCGCTGCTACCCCGGGCTGCAGACACGCGGCGCCCTGCTCGCCTTCGACCCCGTGCTCCCCACCGGGATCGCCGGCCTCCGGCTGGCCCTGACCTACCGGGGCCACCGCCTGGCTGTCCGCATCAGCCACGACGAGATCACCATCGCGTCAGCTCCCTGCCAGGCCGAACCCATCACCGTCATGCTCGCCGGGAACCAGATGACATTGCGGCCCGGTACCCGCGTCCGCCAGGCCTTGCCCGGCGCCGGGACGGGCAGGCCCGCCCAGCGCCGCCCCGGGCGGATACCAGTGGCCGCGGTGACCGACCCGGTCTGCGGCATGCTGATCAGCGAATCCGCGGCCGCGGCCAGCACCACCCGCCAGGGCGTCACCTACCACTTCTGCAGCAGAACCTGCCGCGAACTCTTCCGCGCAAACCCCTCCCGGTACCTGCCAGTGAGCGGGTGAGGGTGCTGCCGGAATGCCGACCCCGCTTCATGCAGGCCATCCCGCTTCTGCAGGACCGGCCGCAGCAGGGCCGCCCGGCACACCACGGTCATCATGCTCCGTGCGCAGAGGCCCGTGAGGAGGACAGGCCACGCGGGTAATGACTGCCGGGCGGGGCGGGAAGACGGCGGCTGGCGGCGCGCGGACCCGCGGGGGTGCGGGCAGGCCGGGGCCGCCCGCCCGCTGGCATCGCCGGGATGCAGCCGGGGCATCCGCGGCCCACGAGGGCCCGGTCCCGCCCGATCAGCGGCGGCTGCCGCTGTGACCGGCACGGAAGGCCTTCGGGCGGGAAGCGCCCGGGGCCAGGAACCAGCGGGGAGGCGCGAAGGCGAGGGCATCGCATCGCCCCGTCGAAGGCGGCGCGGTTTGCGTGCCCGCGTCGTTCACAGCGAAGCCGGCACGGAACCTGGTGATCACACGAGTGGACGCCGCAGCGATGTCGGCCGGTGCCGGGTGGCGCATCACGGCCGCATGCACGTGGCCGAAGGCTCCCGGTTGGAGCAGTACCGCTCTGCCCGCACTGGCGAGGAACGTCAACTCGAGCTCACGGCGGGCGTGAAGACGCTGGCTCAGCTCATAAGCACGGTGCTGTCAGCTTCGATCCGGCGGCCGCGGCCTGCTTGATCGTAGACGCGGACATCCGCACCCCCTCCGAACATGTCACGCTCAGGCTGCCCCTGCGGCGCTGATTCGAAGTTCTTCCCCGGCCAGCAGCGTCCGGTACCGGTCGCCGAAGCGGTCGGCGAACGCGCTGAAGGTCCACGGCGTGCTGTCATGCCCGGACAGCGCGATCAGGCGCGGGCCGCGGGCCTCGATCTCGTCGAGCGCATGTGCCGCGTCCCGTTCGCCGATCGCCTGCCACGGCGGGTACGGGTTGCCCAGGATCGCCTGGGGCACCAGCGCGGTACCCATGGCGTGGACCGGCAGGTGCAGCCCGCCAACGACGGCCCGGATGGGCACGTCGAGAACGCGCTCGGTGACACCGAGAATCTGCTCGATCAGCGGGTGGCCGCAGCCGCTGATGAGGACCGGCGTCGAGCGGGAAGCGGCGGATTGGCTGCAGGGTGACCTCGGCGGCGTGCTCGGGTGAATTGCAGAGTCCCACCATGCCGCCGGCGGCCTCACGGACCCGGTGGTACTCGGGCAGGTATCGTCCGGCCTGCCGCATCAGCCATACCGGCGGCCGCTCCGTGCGCTCTCCCGCGAGCGCGCGCAGAAGCAGCTTCTTAGGCCGGAGGTTGCCGGACACCGGCTCCAGGCTGACTTCTCCCCGTGTAGCGATGCCCGTCCTATTCCGTCCTGTTGAACTGCCCTCAGGTTCAAGGGAGTCCGGTTAGCAGGCTCCAGTCCCCCGGCGAGGGGGCGTTGTTATCGTAGCGGCGCCCAGTCCGGGCGGCCCGGCAGGCGTCAGCGGTTACGGAGAGCGATGGACCTGGCATGTACCTGCGATAGACCTCGCGTATACGTGGCTGGCGACCCGGGGCGCTCCAGCCGCCCACGCGCACAGACCATGGCACCAGCGCGACACCCGGTCATTCCCTGGGGCCGCACCGGCGGCGAGCCCTCTACCTGTGCCTTCCCCTAGATGTCACGCTGTGTATAACCATCGGCAGGGGCCTCGCCGGGCATCCGGCCACCATGATCAACTATTTCCGGACTGACG